>Ga0315332_10000908_pt1 | contig 14916 bp, 11 predicted proteins | sample M110034915metaG_FD_203455 | JGI IMG/M metagenome (GOLD analysis project Ga0315332, IMG submission 203455) | Ammonia-oxidizing marine archaeal communities from Monterey Bay, California, United States - M1 100m 34915 | ecosystem: Environmental > Aquatic > Marine > Intertidal zone | place: USA...
GTGAGCAAATACCTGATATTGACAGCCTTTAAAAACAGCAAGAGATTTAACAAAAGATTGATCAGCTATTTCTTGTATTTCTTTTTCACTAAAAGAGTTGTTAATTCCTAATATTGATAAATCTGACACTTCTTTTTTTACAATTAGAAACTCACTAGACATTAATTCATTTTCCCCACTTAAAAGCAATCGAAAGTCCATGTAAAGTTGTAGGGAAAGGAACAGTAGGGTGAGTCCAATTATAGAGCCTAAACTTGCAAGAAACATTGAGAACTTGTTGTTATTATTTTTGAATACTTTATTAATCATAAATAGAGTTGTTCAATTTTTTTAAAAATAGTTTTATCATTTAATGAAGTAATGATAAGATTGGCATTTTCTTTTTTACAGGTTTGTTCGATTAAATCACAAGCAGTTATAACATTGGCTTTGTCAATGTGTGAAAAAGGTTCGTCCATAATTAAAGTCTCAAATGGCTGTATTAATGCTCTTATTATTGCAACCCTTTGTTGTTGTCCTAACGAAATTAGATGAGGTTTTTTGTTTTTACATTTTTCTAATCCAAAAGCTTTAATTAATTCATTAATCTGTGCATTGGTTTTATGATTAGTTAAGTCGTTTTTAAGTTTTAAATTCTCCCATACGGTTAATGATGGAATCAATGATAATTTTTGAGGAACATAAGCAAGCTTTTCGCTTCTTATTCTAGACCAATCATTCTTATTTGTTAAAAGAATTGATTTATTGTTTAATGTTAGCTCTCCATTAAAATCTTTTCTAAATCCACAACAGAAAGATAAAAGTGTTGATTTGCCTTTGCCTGAGGGTGATGTGATGTTGTAATTTGTGTTCTCTTCAAAAGAAAATTCTTTGTTCCATATCTCTGAATCTCTTGTGTTTTCATCTACAAGTGGATGTGGAATGATATGTTTAAAAGTCCATCTCAATTAGCTTAATTTAAGTTTGCAAAATAATCAATATTGTTCTACTTTTAAAGTACGCTTATTCTTTCTATAAGTTAGAATTTAAGTCAGGTTAATAACCGCCCACATGGTGAAGTTTTTAAACTTAACACCTTAAAAATTGGAGATAATATTTTTTTAGTTATGGCGTGCCGACCATTTTTAATGTCAGTCGGATTACAGATCTAAAAGTGAGTTTCCATACATGTTGAACTCAAGTTTAACAACCTGTCAGCTGTGTGGGTTTTTTTTATTCTATTATTACTTTTAAACTTTCATCATCGACTTTAAGAATGTAGATTCCTCTATCAAGAGTAGTTAGAATTTTGTTTTTACATACCCCTCTTTGAACTAATTCCCCTTGAATGTTAAATAATTGATAGGCTGCTGTTTTATCCAATCCGTTAATGTTGATGATGTTGTTACACGGATTTGGATATATAGAAATCTCGTTAAATCTAGTATCGATTACTGCTGTTGGATCATTAATATCTATTCTAATGTTGTCTAACCCTAAAATGAATTGATCGTTTCCGTAGTGTCTAAAAACAATGTTTACTGTTTGATTTTGTAACCCTAAAGTATCTAGGTCTACTGAAAAGTTAGTCCAATATGGTGGTGATGCAATGGTGTCGAATAAAACACCATTAGCTAGAATAGTGCTAACGTTAAAATCGTTATATGTAAAAAGAACTTGAATTCCATCTGGATATGATTGATCAATAGATTTAGTGTCAAAATAAAGTATGTTTCCTCCACTTCCTAGCGTAACGGCAGGAAGAATTAAATAATCATCAGCATCTGTAATAGGGTCTAGCCATGATGTAGCAATTAAAATGGAATCACCAGTTCCAATAGAATCATAATCTTCAGTTATGACAAAAGCATCGTTTATAAAGTTAACTAAAGGATCATTATATGGGGTCCCACCATCGTTATCTATTAACAACCAATTAGCTGGTAATCCATTGTTAAAATCTTCGGATAAAACATTGGTTTGACTTGTAAGAATAATAGATGATAGGCAGAAAGTAAAAAGTAATATTTTTTTCATTGTAGATTTTAAAGGAGCAAATGTACTAATTTGTAAGAAGTATATTTTTTGATTTTTAATAAATAGCTATTTGCACATTATTATTGAGTTCTAAACGGCATGAAAATTGACTTATTATTAATTAACAATTAAAATTGAAAAAATATAAATTACCTAAGTTTTCTATTCTTGTTTTTAAAGTTAATTTGTCTATATGAAATCTACATCTATTATTTTCCTTTTTCTTTTTCCACTTTTTGTTTTAGGACAGAAGTTTGAGCTTAACGATTTTTTTGTCTACCAACCAAGCCTTCAGTTAGAGGTGGACAAGGTTTTTAATTCATTGAATGACACATTAAAAGTTGGTCAATTGATTGTGCCAGCTGTTGGTAGATTAGGTAAATCAGATCAACATGTTATTGATTTATGTGAAAAAGGAAAAATAGGAGGGGTGTTACTGCTTAATGGTACAGTTGAAAGTTTTACAAATTATGTGAATTTATTTGATAGCATCTGTTCGGCAAATGGCTATTTGCCACCAATTTATAGCGCTGATGCAGAGCCAACTTTGATTAAGTATAAAATTAAAGGGTCAACTCCTGTTCCTAAAACAAATAAAATTAAATCCATTGAGAAAGTGGAAGAGGTTGCCCAAATAATTTCTGATGATTTGAATAAAATTGGAATTACTCAGAATTTCGCACCTGTAATAGATGCTTCTCCTAATGAAGTGGTGAGTAACCGCAGTTTTGGTTTAAATATGGATACGGTAATTAGTTTCTCTAATAAATTTATTGAGGTTACTCAATCCAATGGAATAGTTGCTACTGCTAAACATTTTCCTGGTCACGGTTATGTTTCAGGAGATACGCATAAAAAGTTAGTTTATATTGATGGTCAAATGAAAGAGGTTGTTAATTACATCCCTGTAATTGATAACAAGGTGATTTCTGTAATGGTAGCCCACATTGCTGTGAAAAACAATGATCAATATGAAACTAATGACATGCCGGCAACATGCTCAAGGAAAATTGTTACTGATTTATTGAAAGATTCTTTGAATTTTAGAGGATTGGTAATTACAGATGCAATGAATATGGGGGGTGTTGTAAATGTCCCTTCTTGTGGATTAAAAGCGATTCAGGCAGGATGCGATGTTTTATTGATGCCTGTAAATGAGGAAAAAGACATAGATGATATTCTTTTTACAATGAATGAGAATATAGATTTTAAGCTTGAGGTTTATTCATCTGTTAAAAAAGTAATAAGATTGAAAATTTGTTTAGGTTTAATTGAAACAGAATAGATGGCCTATATCAAAGAGCTGTGTAAAATAAACCTATTAGCTCTTTGTCTTCCTTTAGGCTTCTACTTATTGTAGTTTTTATAACTTCTTTATTCGATCTTCTGTTTGTCATTGGTAGTGCATCTTTGTTAGAAGACACACTTGGTTCTGAAAAACCACTAAGAACTAATTCTTCAGATTCACTTAAAATATCATCTTCTTCATTAATAGTGAATTCTAAATCTTCAGTTGAGTTATTAAAATCAACAGCCATTCCGGTAGATTCATGTTCAATAAATTCATCTAATTCTATTATTTCCACTTCAAGCTCTGCTCTTTCTTTATCTTCAAACTCTACTAAAAATTCAGTTTCTTCTTCAAGAATTGGAATTTTTAAGGGGGCATTGCTTTTGTGAATTCCTTCCTCTTTTTCATTATTAGCTAAAACCTTGTTTTTAATATTTGAAGGTTCAGTTTTGTCAACTAAATCTAAAACATTCATGCTGTCTGAATTGTTTTCAATTTTTGGTTGTTCTATTTGATTTTCATTAAGAGAAATTGCAGAATTTGTATTGCTGAATTCATAGTTAGTATAAATAGTTAAGATTATAATTAATGAAGCTGCTATTCCGCAAAGCTGAACTCCAGGCATTGAAATAATTTTCTTGTCTTTAGGGAAAAGTGTAGTGGAAATAACATTTAGCCAGATTTTATTTTGATTGTTGTGTTGCCTGAATTCATTTATTAATTCGGTTTTAATAATTGGGTTAGGTTCTATAGTGTTATTTGAAATAGTATTGCTCTCAAATGAGCTAAATAATTTTTTAAGATTATTGTATTCTTCCTCACTTTTTACTTCCATAGAGATAAAAGCTAACTCTTCTGTGGTGAGCTCAGCATAATCCTTATTTAAGAGGTAATATTCGATATCGTTTTTTGAGTAATTCATTGTTTAAATAATTGTTGTAATCTCATTAATTAATAAAACATACGCAATTGTATTTACTGGCTTAAACTCTTTTAAGCTGGTGCTAAGTTTTTTTAGGGTATAAAAAATTCTTGATTTAACGGTTCCTTCGCTAGTTTCCATTATTTCAGCAATTTCTTTAATGCTTAAATTATGCTTCATTCTCATAATAAAAACTTTTTTATGGTTATTGCTTAAAAGGTTAAGTTCTTCGTTTAAACGTACATTAAAAAGGTTTTCATCGTAATTTTCTTCGTAATTTCCATGAGTTGATTTTGCTGTGTTTTCATTTAATCTATTGTTAATACCTTTTCTGGTTTCATTTTTTCTATATTCATTTTTGCACATATTATATGCAATAGTGTAAATCCATGTTTTGAAGGACTTATTTACATTAAAGAGTTTTGGCTTTTGAATAATTTTTGTAAATAAATCTTGCATAAAGTCTTCAGATTTCTCTAAATCTTGCCATAGCATTTTAAAGAAATAATTTAAAATTGGTTTACTCCATCTTTCGTAGAGTTCAATAAAGGCATTTTCATTTCCTTTTATGATTTCTGCCATTAAATCTTCATCTGCTAAAGAATTGTATTTAGATTTTAGTAACCTCATTTATTGCCAATGTGTTTTTGAATCAAAGACTCTTGATTTCCTTCTTTTGCAATTTTTAAAATTATTTTTTCAACTTCTTTTTTCTTTTTAATTTCTCCTTTAGAATCATAATATTTATATGCTATTATTAAGGGCAATGAGTAGTTTAAATTTATTTTATTTAGCGTTAAATTTTCAGTGGGTTTAATTAACTCGTTTGCATTAAATTTATACTCCCAATTATTAATTAATAATTCTATGTTATTCATTTCAGCTTCGCTGTATTTAAACGCCAAACCCGTTATGTATAGATTTTCGCTTAGGTTAGATAATAGCTTTGGATTAATCGTAATCGATAAATAGATATTTCTGTTGGGATTTTGCTGAATTGTTTTTTCGATTAATTCATCTATTGAGCATTCGGGAGTTTTTAGTGATAACCTTTTATAGTAATTCTTTCTGTAATCTAAATTTTTTAAAAATTCAAGATTTAGAATTTTAATGTCCTTTCTTATATTCTTAACTTCTTGTTGTATTAAAGAGGGGTAGGTGTCGTTGTTGCCATATGTAAATAAAATTGAGTTATCCTCTAAAGAGTTCAATAAGTTGTAATTGTATTCTAATAGTCCCTCTGAAAACACATTGCTTTCATATAGTTTTTGACAATATTGTTTTTTCTTTATTGGATTATTCGATAATTCATAATAAGTGATATAGCTTTCATAAAGCTCAACATTATTTGGAGATATCTTTGCGGCTTTTTCGAGGTTAGAAAAAGTATTAGGTGCGTGATTTTGGTTAAGAACTTCAACGTAATTATACTCGTATGAATTAGGGTCTTCAACCTTTAGTCTTTTCACAATACTATCTAACTCTTTTTGGTCATTTGGTTTTATTTGTTTTGAATATTTTGAAGTTGACCGTTGTCTTTTTTCTAAATAGTTGTCTAACAAAATAGCATTAGATGTTTTAGCTTCAGTTTTTAAAGCTTCATCTTCACTAATCTGACTTATAAAGCCATTCGAAAAAACCAATATTAAAATGGTTAGAAATAAATTTAATTTCATCTTCATATTATATATTACAATTATGAGCCAAAAAGGTTCAAAATTATTTATTAAAAATCTCAGCTGTTAGAACAAGTCTTTTAGTTGTTGGGAATGCATCAGACAGAATCGTAATTGAATTCACTTGTTTTCCAATTAGATTAGCTGTGTTTAATTCAACGGTAACCTTTCCATATTCTCCAGGTGCAATTGGTTTGTAGTTAAAGTCGGCTACAGTGCAACCACAGCTACTTATTATTTCTCTAATATTTAATTCTTTTAATCCAGTGTTTTGAACTCTAAAAGTGTGTTCTACTGTTTCACCTTTGGTGACTTTGCCGAAATCATGAGTTGAGATTTCAACGTTTAGTTCTGCAAAATTTGAATCCGTATAATTCGCTTTTCTTGCTGTCTGTATTTCAATCCTTCTTTCTAATGCAGCAGCTCGGTTATAAATTGAATTTCTTTGGTCGTAATAATCATCGCTGACAACCTTTTTTGAGGTGTACTCTCCAAATGGTATTTTGTTGAAAATCAAATTTCCACTATTAATGTGTTTTTTAAATTGTTGTTTGTCATATTCTAGTAAGTAATTAATTAAGCTGGAAATTCTTCTTTTAGTTAAATTTACGTTGTAGTCAGATTTAGCTAATGGACTTGCAAATCCTTTCACCGTAAGTTCAATTTTCTCACCTTTTTCTAGCTCATCTAATAAGAGTTTTGTAAATAAGTTTAGATCGTCAATACCTTTGTCTACATAATGTTTGAAAAAGTCATCGATATCTAATTTAGCTTCGCTTTCTTTTGAGTCTTTTAATCCTTTTGAATATTCATTTCGATAGGTTTCTTGAAGAGTCTTGTAATAGTCATAACTTGTTAAATAATTTAATTTAACAGTCGTGTCATTACTTCTACGACCAGGTCTGTCATTGTGAAAGTATAATGTAACAGGTAAATATTTGTTAATGTCATCTAGTGTTTTTATCGTTATTTCTTGATTTTCAATTTGATCAAAGAAAGTTATTTCCCAAAGGTCATTGCAACATGTAGAACCCTTTTTGTAAATAATTCCTTTTCTGTTTGAAGAAATCACACCTTTTAATTGATCTTTGGTTGTGTTAAAATAAATATCATTCCATGATGAATTTATAGGTTTTAATAAGTTTTTAGGACTGCTAAATGAATTGTTTTCGAAAGAGCTACTAAACACATCAAATCCTCCAAAACCGTTGTGCCAGGTGCTACTAAAATACAATTTACTCGTTTGAGAGTTAAAGAATGGAGTTATTTCTGGGTCTGGGCTGTTAATTTTTTTCCCTGCGTTTACAGCTTTTCCAAATGTTGGACCGTCAAGAATTTCTGCATACCAAATATCTAGATTTCCTTCTCCACCTTTTCTGTTAGAGCTAAAAAAAAGGAATTGTTTATTATTAAATTGACTAATGTTTGGGTGAGTAGTATTTGCTGTTTTAGAATTAATTTTTTCAGGTAACTCTAAAGGTTTTGTGAATTTGTTGTTTACTATTTTTGAATAAAAAAGCTTGCAATTACTAAGGCTATCACACCTTGAGAATATATATAGCTCTCCATTTGCTGAATAAGTGCCATTAGCATTGTGAAAATTTGAATTGTTTATTATTGAATCTATAGGAATTGGATTGGTCCATGGATTGTTGTTTTTTGAGTTGTATATTTCAACTTTATAATTAGGTTCAAAAATCTCAAGATTTGTATTTATACTATCTGCTCTTAGTGTGCTAAATTCTAGCTTTTCATTTATTAGTTTCCCGCTAAATTCAGATGCTGTAGTATTTATGGTGTTGCCAAAATTTTCTACTATACAGTTTTTGAGTGTGTCATTGGTTGATCTTATGGCAAATACACAGGAGTTAATTTCTTTTTTAGCTTTTAAATATTCGTACGATTTTTTGTTGTTTTTATAAAGTGATTTTACTTTTTTCCAGTTTTTAATTGATTCCTTATAATGTTTGTTGAATTTTTGCATCGATGCTAACCAAAGTGTTGCATCTTTAAAAATCCTTCCTCCTTTATCTTTGTTTGTTACTTTTTGAAAGTAATACTCGGCTAATTCATAGTTGTTGTAGTTTTTTAAACTATTAGCGTAGTTATAAATCACACCTATATCTGAAGAATCTTCATTAAGTGCTTTTTTATAATAAATAGATGCACCATAGTAATTTCCTTCTTGTTTTAGTTTGTTTGCGTATTTAATAAATTGTTTTGTTGATTGACTAACAATTGAATTTGATATGAAAAACAAAAACAGAACAGAGAATATGTAAATGTTTTGTCTTTTCATTATAAATAATCTGGACATATTCTATGAATAATTCTTTTGCTTGGAGTGTTGTCTATTATGTAAATTAGAGCAATCTCAAAACCTCCTCTATATACTGAAGCAGGAACGAGTTTAGATAAGTTTACATCATAACTTAATCCGATTTGCCAATTGTCATATTTGTAACCTGCGTTTAGGAAAAAAGCATCCTTATTTCTGTAGGAAATCCCACCATAAATTGATCTATAAGTTTTCATGAATTTTTCCAAAATAAATTCAGAGTTAATACTTAAAATGAATTCTTGATGTTTGCCTTGTTTAAGCCATAAAAGACTTGGGTTAAATATTAAGTTTTCAGAAAACAACCATTCGCAGTTGGAGTGAATCGATATTCTAGGATCTAATCGAACAGATGCGTCATTAAAGTAGCTTTGTTTAGAGCTGTTTAAGTTGTATAAAGAGATTCCAGAATTCAGACGAATGTCTTGTGAAATTTGGATTAAGTGACTTAATCCAAAATTCAAGTTTAAATAAGTATTTGAATTAGTGGAAAAACTTTCTTGATTAGGTAGTGTAGGGTCGTAAAAACTTCCGTTGTATTGAGCATCAAAAGATAATGGATTGTAATCTAAATTTCTTTTCGTGAATCCTATTTGAATGCCTGTAGATATAAATTGATTGCTGTCTATTTTAAACACAAAAGAGCTGCTTGGGTTAAATTGAAATGTGTTCAATTTTGAGTCTCCTGCACGGTCCTGATTTATTTGAAAGCCAATGGATATAGGTTTTTTTAACAGCTTATTTTTTTCAAAAGAAAAAGCAAAAGTGGCGTAAGGTGTAGTTACTGATGACCATTGATTTCTGTGAGAACCTGTAAATCGATAATCTCCATTATAGCTGCCTGTTAAACTTGGGTTTAGGTTTAAAGGACTTAAGTTAAATTGCGAAAAATGAATGTCTTGTGAATGAAAATCATTTATTAAACTAAAGGTTAAAATAATATATGTTAAAAACCTGAATATCATTATTTTATTATTGTTATATTTCCTTTTTCAAAATACTTTTCATTGTCAATGCATAACGCCTCAAAGTAATAAACAAAAACGCCAGGATCGCAAGCTTTTTCTTTGTAAAATCCGTCCCAACCAACTGTTGGATCAAATGTTTCAAAAACTAAATTACCCCATCTATCAAAAATGCGGAATATGAATTCATCATTAGAAATATAACTCCCTCTAACTTTTAAAAGTTCATTAGAATTGTCTTTGTTTGGTGTAAATGCATTTGGTAAAAAGATATATGGAGGTCCACAAATAATTTCACTCACATAAATTGTAATTGAATCTAGCTTTGAACAGCCTCCTCCAGTAATATTTACGTAGTAAGTTGTGGTTGTTTCAGGGCTTGCAATGGGGTTTTCTATTAAAGAGTTGTCTAAGCTGTTACTTGGTGACCAATTGTAATTATATCCACTAGGTAAAGCATACAATCCTGTTGATCCACCTTCACCAATAGTATCATAATCGCTTGTTAATTGAATGGGTTGATTAACTAAAGTATCTACAAAAACAGTAACTGAATCATATATAAGACAACCAGTAATTAAGCTTAAAGAATTCACATAAAAAGTGGTTGTTGAAAAAGGATTTACAGCTATGCTGTCGTTAGTGTTGCTTCCATTTATTAATGAAATTGGTTCCCAAATATGAGTTAATGAATCTCCAGGAATTAAATTAACAATGTTTAAATTGACAGAGTCTGAAAAGCAGATGATAGTGTCTGGTGAAATTGATGTGCCTGCATCAGCTAAAAAAACATTAATACTATCTGAAATTGTACAGCCATTGTTATTTATTTGGATAAAATAAGTGCTGTTTGTAGATGGTGAAACAGTAATAGATGGATTGTTAATATTATTGTTTATTGTATCTGTAAATGCTGCATTATTTGACCATATATAATCATTACTTGAACCAAAGGAATTGGCTGTAATTATCAATGTGTTTGTATCTGAACATAAAGTGGTGTCATTTGGAATAGAAAGAATAGGACTATTAACATTAACGACTTGTGATACAGTGTCAACACATATGCCATTGGAAATTAATAGAGTATATGTTGTGCTATTTGGAGGATCGCTAAATGGGTTTGAAATAGCCGTATCACTTAAAAATAATGACGGTGACCATGAATAATTAATAGTAGAATTGGGGTTAGGTAAAAGCCCAATTTGCTGTGTTTCTCCAGGACAAATGTTTATGTCATTAAGTTGGTACGATGTGTCTCCAAGAATAATTATGTTTTGAGTAATCGTATCACCTAAATTACATGTGGCTGTGTCTTGTAATATAAGACTTACTTGGTAGCTTCCTGCAGAGTTAAATGTATGAGTTGGATTAAACGCAGTACTTGTATTGTTGTCGCCAAAATCCCATAAATAATTAGTGTTATTTTGATAAATACTTGTATTGTTAAATGTATAGGTAAATGGTTCACATCCAATAGGTGGAATTTCAAAATCTGCTAAAACAACAGGTAAATTAAAATCCATTTTAAAAACACCAAGATTACAATTACTATTATTTGTTGGCGATAATGCATTGGTGGGTTCAATAGGAAGATCTTGTGATCCCCCACAACTTGCACAAATTGCTTGATAAACTTTTCCTTTTCTATCAAATCTTGATGTTCCACCATCTACATGTTCTGATGAGACTGCACCACCAAAGTAAGAGCCATAAACAATTCCAGAAGCATCATCTTCTAAAACCATGATATAAAAATCAGATCCATCAGTAGAATTCTGGAATGCATCTGCAGTTATAGGCATGTTGTTGGTGTAACCAGCGTTGTTGTTTAAAATTGATAAATTATTTATACTTCCTCCCCAACCTGCTAAATACATTTTATTACATAAATCAACTAGAAATGCAGTAGGTGAAATGTTTATGCCATTTCCACTTCCAAAAACAGTTGAGTAAATAACAGAGTCTAATGATGGAGTTAGTTTTGAAATAAATTGACCGCTTCCTGGAACACTCCACTGGGCGTTGTAAATAAATGTTGAGTCTTGGATTTCTGATTGACCAAGTAGATAAACATTGTCTGAACGATCTAACTCAACAAAATAAGCTTGATCATATGTGGAAGATCCATAGTATGAAGATTCTAATATTGATTGACCATTTTGATTTATATGAGTAATAAAACCATCAGCTCTTCCTCCTATAAATGAAGTATCTAAAGATAGACTAGAAGTAGGAAATAGAGTGGAGGATGTGCCTCCAGTAAGGTATAAATCTTGATTGTTATCAATAGCTAGAGAATAGCCTGCATCATGGTTTTCTCCACCAAGATAACTGCTCCAGATTAAATTTTCTAAATTATTATCAAGTTTAAAAACACAAGCGTCTAATGACCCGCCACCATAATTGGGTTGAAAGACATTTCCAGTTATTGGGAAATCAGCAGACTGTGTACAACTTATTACATATATATTGTTGTTTTGATCAATGTCTATTTCACCTCTAATTTCATCTGCATAATTGTATCTTAAAACATTTTGAGAAGAAATAGCACTTGTTGAGTTTAACCCATCATTTAAGCTTCCGCCTACAAAAGTTGAACCCATAAGAGTACTTCCGTCAGAGCTTAAGTGTGAAACAATTATATCAGAACCATTTGTGTAATTAACCCCTAATCCATTCGTTAAGTTATTAGCGGTTCCCCCATTGAATGTAGAATCAAAACAGTTGTTGCTATGGGGGAAATTAAATGAACTGGTTGTTCCAAGAATAAACAATTCATCAAAACTATTTACAATTAAACTATGAGGAACTTCATCATTATCACCCCCTAAATATGTGGAGTAAATTAATGCAGTACCTGTTGTGTCAAATTTTGAAATAGCAATGTCAACAATTCCATTATTCCAATTAGTATTGTAGGCTCCAATTGTTGTTGGATATTGATTTCCAAATGCACTACTGCCAGAGTATAGAAAGCCTTTAGAATCGAATGTGGCAGAGTACCCAAAATTATTTGACAATGAACCAGAATAAGTAGAAAAAATTAAGGTTGGATCAATAATTAAGTCGTGTTTTTTATTGTATCCATTTGGAGTTGCAAAAGAAAGTACATTTCCATTGAGCTTGTAATCACAGTGAACTTCAATTTTTTTTCCGTCAATTAGTTGATAGGCAAATGGTTTGTCTTCAATTACATGATTTACAGATGTATAAATGTGTAATCTCTCATTTTTAATTTCAAGTTTATCAACCCCTGAATAATTAATTTTAATATCAGTTAATTTTCCCTGAGGTCTTACAATGAAATCATATTTTAGGTTAAACAACTTGGAATAAATTTTTAAATCAATTCCTTGATACAAATTTGAGTAATTTATTTTGAAATAAGCTTTGGCTTTTTCTCCCCATTTGGAAGGATTATTGCCAATGAAATAATTGTAATATTCGTTAGACTCTATGTTTCCTGCTATTGTATTATTTGTATTGCAGTTTAGAAAATTTATTTTGTAAGAATGCCAATTTAAGTTTCTTCTGTCAAAATTAGATTCTTTCTCGTGATGATTTTTTATGTATTTGTTTACCGCATGGGCATCGTAAAGATCAAAAGTGAATCCATCTCGCTCAAAATATAAATAGCCACTTTTTAAATCAGTTTTAAAGGCTACGTTTTCTGGCCATTGATTTTTATTTTCAATAAATTTATATCCTACATTTTGGCACCAATAGTACTGGGAAATTAACACAAATAGTAGAATTAGGAGTCTATTCATTTTGCAAGATACAAATTGAAATTCAACAGATTATAATAAAAAGCTGTTCTTTTTACTTGTTTTTAGATGATTTACCTAGAAGTATTCTTTTTTGATATTGACCTTGCACCACATCAACTAATATTAAAATTGTTAATATAAAATAGAATGTTGTTTTATTCATTGGAACAATTTCATTTTCAAAAAGTTCAAGTTTTGCTAAATGGCCTCCTTCAGATAAAAGCATTATTCCAACTAGAAATAAAATAAACAACCCTAAGACTTCATACATTCTATTTTTCTCTAAAAAATTTGAAACCTTATCTGCTAACCATATCATTAAAACCCCACCTACTATAATTGCAGAAGCCATTAACCAAAATTGGTTTTCATTTGTTAATGCCATTGCACTTAAAATAGAATCAAAAGAAAAAACAACATTCATAATTACAATTAATATAATAGCACTTTTAGCAGATTTTTTAGTTTTTTCTGAAGAGTTATTTGGTTCATACGAGATCATGTGCCAAATTTCTTTAATTGAAGTGTAAATAATGAAAACTCCGCCTATTAAAACAATTAAGCTGTGAATATTAAATGAAGATTCTATCCATCCTTCAACATGAATGCCAAAAACAGGATCTTCAAAATACTTTATTAGTGAAACTAAAATAAAAAGCAAGACAATTCTTAATACAATTGCAATACCAATACCTAATTTTCTAACCATTCCCTGTTTTTCTAAAGGAGCCTTTTTAGACTCTATTGAAATGTAAAGCAAGTTGTCAAAACCTAAAACTACCTGTAATAGAATGAGCATTAAAAATGTAGAGATGTTTGCTAATGAGAAGAAATCCATTTTAATTTTTTTTATGAAATATAGTACAATTCTTTATTTTATTGAATGCTAAAATTTTCTTTTTTTCGTTCTAATTTTAAAGGTAGTTTTGTTTTGGAATTAAAAATATAACCAACGAATTTTACTTGCCGATTTTGATAATTTAAGCGTAGGGAATGGTATTTTAATAAATCCAAATGTGCCAAAAATTGATTTAATGATTTTACTTTTAAATTTTATCTTAGTTAAATCAGCATCTAAACTTAAATAAAATTGTCGTTCTCTTTTTAGTTCTAAACAATCAGGGTTTCCAATGCAAATGTTTTGTTGTCCTCCAGTCATTCCATTTGCACCATAACCCAAAGCGACATTTAGCCATTTGGGAAATTTAGATTCTTTCTTTAAAAAAGAATAAATATTTGTAGATAGCCAATAAGTTTGACCATTGTAGTCTTTTAAAATTTGTTCGTTTAAATTATCACCTAATAATTCTGGTCGATAATGTGCAAGTCCACTTTGGTGAAAAGAGAATTTTAATTTTATTCTTTGCTCATCCCATAAGAATTGTTGAGCTACAAATAATCCAGTACCAGCAAAATTCGAAGACATATCTGTGATGGAAAATCCCCATTCATCAAAAAATCCATCCATGAATTCTAAAACTGACATGTACATTAAACCTGTTGCTCCTCCAATTAGAATTGATTTTTTGTTTTCTAAACCTGTCCATTTAAATATTTCATAGCTCAAGTAACCAAGATAATAGGATGTTGTTGAGTGACCAACTTTATCCATTTGCAGCCATTCTTTAGAATCGTTAAACGTATGAAATTTAGTTTTTGGGTATTTAGAATACCACAATTCGTTCAGCACTATAAAAGATGTTGAGGCTAAAGCTATTTTAGAAGAACTAACTAAAACCAGTCTTTTCTTATTCAATGTGTCGGGTTGAATTAAACGATAAGAATTGCTTATTCCATTATTTTGAAAGAGAAAACAAAGTGAAAAAACAAAGAATAATTTCTTTCTCATCTTCAAATATAATTTCATTCTAAAAATATTTGTTATTTAACTCAATAAGATTTTCTTATTTTGTTAAAAATTTGATTATTGGAAAA
>Ga0315332_10000912_pt1 | contig 14901 bp, 16 predicted proteins | sample M110034915metaG_FD_203455 | JGI IMG/M metagenome (GOLD analysis project Ga0315332, IMG submission 203455) | Ammonia-oxidizing marine archaeal communities from Monterey Bay, California, United States - M1 100m 34915 | ecosystem: Environmental > Aquatic > Marine > Intertidal zone | place: USA...
ACCCAGAACCTGCTGATTTGGAATCAGCTGCACTACCAATTGTGCTATTGCCCTCTGCCAAGCGAACGAGGTGGGCCAAGGCCCACCCCGCTGCTTTCTCAGGTCGACGAGATTAGGGTAACGGTCCCAAGAAGACCACCCTAGCTCTCGGCGTCCTACGTTGGGCAGCGAGCATTACTTATGCCGCCACCCACACGAGCAGCAAACGCTACTCGAGGATCTCGGTGATGCGGCCAGCACCGACGGTGCGACCACCTTCACGGATGGCGAAGCGCATGTGCTGGTCCATCGCGATCGGCATGATCAGCTCGACGCTGATCTCGACGTTATCGCCCGGCATGCACATTTCTGCGCCAACCAGGTCCGCCGTGCCAGTTACGTCCGTCGTGCGGAAGTAGAACTGCGGGCGGTAACCGCTCATGAATGGCGTGTGGCGACCACCTTCGTCCTTGCTGAGGGCGTAGACCGAAGCCTTAAACTTCGTGTGCGGGGTAACCGACTTCGGCACGGCGAGGACCATGCCACGCTCGATCTCTTCCTTCTTCATGCCGCGAAGCAGAAGGCCGACGTTGTCGCCAGCTTGGCCTTGATCAAGCGTCTTCTGGAACATCTCGACACCCGTGCAGGTGGTCGGACGCGTTTCCTTGATGCCAACAACTTCGATGGCGTCGCCAACGTTGATGATGCCACGCTCGACACGACCGGTAGCGACGGTGCCGCGACCTTCGATCGAGAAGACGTCCTCAACCGGCATCAGGAACGGCTTGTCAACGTCGCGCTCCGGTTCCGGAACGGCGGCATCGATGGCTTCCATCAAGTCGAAGATGCACTTGCTGTCGGGGTTATCTTCGCCGGGGTTCTCCGTTTGGAGAGCAGCGAAGGACGCGCCACGAACAACCTTGGCGTCATCGCCGGGGTACTCGTACTTGTCCAGCAACTCGCGGATTTCCATCTCGACGAGGTCGAGAAGCTCGTCGTCGTCGACGAGGTCACACTTGTTGAGGTAGCAGACGATTGCCGGAACACCAACCTGACGAGCGAGCAATACGTGCTCCTTCGTCTGCGGCATCGGACCATCGTCAGCAGCCACGACCAGGATGGCGCCGTCCATTTGGGCCGCACCGGTGATCATGTTCTTGATGTAGTCGGCGTGGCCGGGGCAATCGACGTGAGCGTAGTGACGGTTCTTCGTCTCGTACTCAACGTGAGCGGACGAAATCGTCACAACACGACTCGGGTCACGGACCGTGCCGCCCTTGGCGACCGATGCGTATTCCTTGTACTTAGCCAGACCCACAGCTGCGAGCGTGTAGGTAATGGCCGCGGTGGTCGTGGTCTTGCCGTGGGCAACGTGCCCGATCGTCCCCACGTTGACGTGGGGCTTAGTTCTGGAGAAGGTTTCCTTGGCCATGAGTCTGGTTCGGGGGGGGATAGTTCGGTCGTGGATATTCGCTCTGGGACTGAACGAACAGCCGAAGATTGAATGGGAGATGGAGCTGCTACTGGGACTCGAACCCAGGACCTCCTCCTTACCAAGGAGGTGCTCTACCACTGAGCTATAGCAGCTTGCAGAAATCAGTAAGAATGAAGGAAAGAACAGTGGCGCCGGATCAAGCCCGGCAAAAGGCCCAGCCCAACACGCCCGCCCAAAAAGGCAACGACATAGATCGGCCGGACACCCACCACTGCATTGCAATCAGCAACAAGCACCAGCAAGAGCTGGAGCGGGTGATGGGACTCGAACCCACAACACCCAGCTTGGAAGGCTGGTGCTCTACCATTGAGCTACACCCGCAGTGACGGGCGATTGCACGCGTTGATGACCGAACGGTCACCGCAACAAGCAATCCCTAGTTATCAGTCGTGCAGACAGTCCCTCTGTCCCATTGGACAGCGAGAGTTTGGTGGGCGAAGCAGGATTCGAACCTGCGAAGGCAGAGCCATCAGATTTACAGTCTGACCCAGTTGGCCGCTTTGGTATTCGCCCGTGCGTTGTCTGAACGTTCCTCTCCCCGGTCATCCACCCTAGATACGGAACTCAACGATGGTCCTGTATCGAACTGGAGCTAGCGATGGGACTTGAACCCATAACCTCCAGATTACAAATCAGGTGCTCTACCAATTGAGCCACGCTAGCAGGGTAGCTACTGCGGAAAGGACGAAGCAAGATACCGAGGCCCATAAGTTGTGCAAGCGTGGCGAGGAGCATTTTTTCGCTCAACGCAGCAAGTTTCCCGCGCGGGTCGCAACTCAAGTCGCACACAGCCTCGATTGTGGCTTCCAAGCGCCGTGCAAGCGCCCCTCCTCCCACGAGCTAGTGCTCGACCGATACGTGCCCTTCACCGCTCGGCCGAAGCCCCGCGGCGGCAAGCTGACGCACGACACCTGCAAAGACCAATAGGTCAAAAGGCTTCCGCATGACCTCTTCAACAAATGGCAGCGTGCGCAGGCGCTGCTCAATCTTCTCGTCGAGATAGCCCGAGATGACCACACACTTCGGCGGTTGAGGCAGATCCTGTAACGACTCGAGCACTTCGAGGCCCGACTTACCAGGCATGTCGAGATCGCAGACCAAGACCCGGACCTCAGCAGACCGGGCCATACGACTGGCTTCTTCGCCGTCGTACGCACTCGATACAGTTAAACCGGATTGCGCCAGGACCTCGGCCAGCAAACCGCCAACGGCCCGGTCATTGTCGGCGATCAGCACCGTCATGGCTCCGAACACTAGCAGCCAATCCGCTCCAGCAAAAGGCTGTTAATTGGCTGGATCCAACGGTTGCAGCCAAGAAACGTCCTCGTAGGGGACCTCCATTCGGACTTTGCCATAGTCGACAAACGCGATCTCACGCACCTTGTCAATCTTGTGGACCTTGCACAGGCGGCCCCACCGCGGAAGGAACACCTGGTCACCCTTCTTCAACCCGTGACAAAAAGCCATTCGGCGGCGATGCAGGGCCGCATCCTTGAGTAGACGATCGACGACCTTCTTGAGCTCGCGAGCGCGTTCTCCGTGCTGCCCAGGAGCCTGCGTCAAAGCCGTTAGATACTTGTCCATTGAGGCATGCGCCCTTCGAAGCTCAGCCTCGACCACACCATCAGCCTCCTCTTGTAGCCAGTTCTCCTTCTTAACCGCTTGCGCGAGGCGCTCTTCGAGATCCGTATGCTGCTGAGTGACCTGTAGAGATCGGTCGGCGGCCGCCTGGCGGTCCGTCTCAGCGTCACGGCGGGCAACCTGAACCCGTTGGATCAAATTGTCCAGCGTCTGATCCCGCTTACCCAGCAACTCTCGGGCACGGGCAACGATGCTCTTCGGCATCCCCACACGGGACGCGATATCGAGCGCATGGCTATTGCCAGGGATGCCTAGATCCAGTCGATAAAGTGGCCGCAACGTCTTGCCATCAAAAGCCATAGAACCATTCTCGGCCCCCTGGTGCTGATAGGCAAAGTCCTTCAAACGACCGAGGTGCGTGGTCACGACCGCAAATACCTTGGCCTTGACCAATGCCTCCAGAACGGCATAGCCAAGCACAGCCCCTTCCTCCGGATCGGTGCCGGCACCAAGTTCATCAAGCAGCACCAGCGTATCGGGGGCAGCCTCGTCCACACAGCGAGCAATGCGCTGCACGTGCGAGCTAAACGTCGACAAGTTCTGCGCAATCGCTTGATCGTCGCCAATATCGGCATGCACGGAGCGAAGGAACGGTATCTCGGCCCCCGCGTCAGCGGGGATCGGCACACCACTTATCGCCATAAGTGACAGCAGGCCAACGGTCTTCAACACCACGGTCTTGCCCCCGGTGTTTGGCCCCGTGACGACAACTAGGTGGTGCGGATCCCCGAGAGCAATATCGAGCGGCACGATATCCTCACGATCATGCATCTGCAGCAACAGCGGATGACGCGCCCCTCGCAACCGCATCCGGCCGCCATCCATCACTTTCGGCACAACGTATCCGTCTTCCGTCACCAACCGGGCCTTCGCCTGCAACAGATCAGCGCGGGCGACAAACTCTACGCATGCCTCGATCTCCGAGGAGAAGCGCCGCAATCCACGCGCCGCGTCAGCGAGCACGACGTTGATTTCACGGCTTTCGGCCGCCTGCTCATCCGAAAGACGATTTGCCACCTCAACGACAGCATCTGGCTCAACAAATAGTGTCGCGCCAGATGCACTGCGATCGTGCAAGACTCCGCGAACCCGACCGCGATAGTCGACCTTCACCTGCAGGACGGGCCGGCCATGGCGCCACGAGGGTTCCGGGGCCTGCAAGCAACGACGGATGTCCGCATTGGTCAAAACGGTGGCCATCGCGTTGTCGACAGCCCGTTTATGCTGCTCAATGTTGCGACGGATCTGGGCCAGTTTCGATGACGCCGAATCCATCACCTCGCCGCGGTCGTCGATGATCCGCTCCAACTCCTCCACCAGGTCCGCCAGATCCGGGACTCCTGCGGCGAAGCCACTCAGAGCGGCCCCCCCAGCCCCGCACCACAACCGACATCGATCTGCTGTTCGCAGCACCCTTTTCAGGTCGGCCGCATCTCTAGCAAGAAAAGAGTGCTCGCCGGCAAAAAAACGACCGAGCCAAGACCTCACCTCGACCGAACCGCTCAGGGGCAGCAAGCTTCGATCGTTGATCCGCTGCGCCATGGCGGCCGTCGCATCAAGTTGCTGAACAGCCTCGGTGGCCGATGCACACGCCTGCAGGGCGTCCACGGCGGTCCTCCCGAGTGGCGTAATCAGACGCGTGGTCAGCAAAGAACGTACGGCTTGGAACTCGAGCGCGTCGCCGTCGAATGAGGAAGAAGACACAGACATTGATCTGGGCCATGTTGCCGAATCGTGCTGACTTGTAAACTCGCACGCCGAATGAACAGCGACCGCACCCCTGGCTTCGGCACGAATGCAATTCACGCCGGCCAATCCCCCGACCCCACAACAGGCGCCATCATGACGCCTGTCTACATGACCAGCACGTATGTGCAGGAAGCCCCCAGCGTCAATAAGGGCTACGACTACTCACGGTCACACAACCCAACCCGCACAGCACTTGAAGGCAACCTTGCAGCTCTCGAAGGCGGCAAGCACGGCCTGTGCTTCGCAAGTGGCATGGCCGCAATCCACTGCGTGCTCAACCTGTTGCAGTCAGGCGATCACGTCATCGCTGGCAACGATTTGTATGGCGGCACCTACCGACTGCTGCAAACGCTCTACACGAAGTTCGGCTTGAAGACGACGTTCGTCGACATGACGGACCTCAAGCAACTGGAAGCGGCATTCCAGTCCAACACCAAGCTGGTGATGCTGGAAACGCCAACCAACCCGCTACTGCGTTGCTGCGATCTCGAAGCAATCGCCAGCATCGCCAAGCAGAAGGGTGTGCTGACGATGGCCGACAACACGTTCGCCACGCCATACTTGCAAACGCCACTCGCCCTGGGCTGCGACATTGTCGCGCACTCAACCACCAAATACCTCGGCGGTCACAGTGATGTCGTCGGTGGCGCGCTACTGAGCAACGACCAGGAACTGCATGAAAAACTCATGCACTTCCAAAACACCTGCGGTGGCACACCTGGCCCAATGGACGCTTTCCTGGTCCTACGCGGCACGAAAACACTACATGTACGCATGGATCGCCATTGCGATAACGCCATGCGCGTCGCCGAGTACCTGTCGTCGCACGACAAGGTCTCGCGAGTCATCTACCCCGGACTCGAGAGTCATCCGCAGCACGAACTGGTCAAGCGCCAGATGCGCAAGGGCGGCGGGATGGTGTCCGTCGAACTCAAAGCCAGCGTCGAGCAAGCCAAGCAGGTCTGCAGTTCGTTCGGAGTATTCTCACTCGCAGAGAGTCTCGGCGGCGTCGAGAGCCTCGTTGATCACCCTGCGTCCATGACGCATGCCACGATTCCAGTAGAAGAACGGCGAGCTGCTGGACTCGAAGACGGCCTGATTCGGCTATCCGTTGGCGTGGAAGACGGCGATGACTTAATCGCCGACCTCGACCAAGCGATTGCGCGGGCGATCACCTAAGAGGTCGCCATGCTTGGCCTTTGCTGGTTTCCCAGACTGACATAAGGGCACGCTTTACCCAGGATCGTCGCGTGCGCCGAAAGTGAAACAACTGCCGTTGGCGCTACGCCATCTCGGCAGATTCACCGTTATCGCTCGATACCGCAGGCTGCGATACCGGCATCTTGCTCGACGAATCGTCATCGTCGAGGCTCAAGTCGCCGACGTCTTCGCCTGACACCTTCTTGCGCATCATGCGGCCGACCTTGAACTTCACGATGCGCTTAGCTGGAACCGGGACCTTTTCCAGCGTGCGTGGATTTTGCGCCAAGCGGGCTGCTCGTTCACGCGACTCAAAGACGCCAAACTCGCGGAACTCCAATCGGTTGCCTTCTGCGAGCTCATCAATGATCGAGTTTAAGAACGCCTGGATGACGTCTTTAGCCACGACCTTGGTAACGCCGGTCTTCTCCGCTATGCGGTGAACCAATTCCTTCTTTGTGACGGTCTTCACCTGTGACTCCTGGGGGGTGGGTGGATCAATGCAAGCGAAACCGCCGCGGTTGCGCGTGATGCATCAAGTCAAGGTAGAGGATACTCTTGTGAGCACTGTGTCAGCAAGAGTTCACCAACATCCAAGGATGGTATTCGCCTCAGCGAATTGGTGTTCGACAGCCTCCGATCTCCCTAACCCAAGGAGACTTGGCGCCCGTGACATCGGAGAAATAGTTGTCGACCACCGAAGCTCTTGGGTTCGCAAGCTGTCTATTGGGTCGGGAGATTATTTCGTAAAGAATTACGAATACACGACTTGGAAAGACCGTCTTGGGAACTGGGCCAAGTGGACTGCACCATGGCGGCAATCGCGGGCGGCTCGAGAGTGCGCCGCACTGACATGGCTTCGGACCCATGGCTTCGCAGCTCCAGAGCCCCTCGCATGCTTCGAATCACGTCGGCTCGGATTTCTCCAGCAAGCCACCCTGATCACGAGTGCTTTCGATGGCGCAGCCGCAGACCAAATTCTCCCGACCGCCGACACCACCACCCAGCGTGATCTCGCAGCGGCGATCGGAGCCTTCGTTAGAGCCCTACACGAGCGCGGCTTCCGCGACCGCAACCTCGATCTACGCAACCTGCTTATCCAACAACACAATGAGCAGATCACCATCGCCAAGATTGACTCGCCGCGATTCCGCATAGTGCAACCGGGGCGCCGCGAAGACTCGCTGGCTACCGCGGACTGGAACCGCTTGCTACCACAACTCGCGCAGTTCGGCATCGCAGACCAAGCCAGAAACTCTGCCGAGCTTTAGCGCAAGACGATACGAAGCCAATCAGAACTACTTTGCAGGCCACGCCAACGCTTCGATCGTAGCAGCCTTCGTCGACGGCCCGAGCAACTCGCGGACTCGCTGTAAGCGGTGTGGCACCGCCCACATTCGCTCAAACTGCTCATGCCCATCGGCTGGCTCACTGCCCTGCAGAAACAACTGGAACGCCACCCGTGCCTTCGGCCAATAGCGGAGCTTTGCAGCTTCATCCTTCGGCACGATCTCGTAGTAGAGCAACCCGATGTTCAAGGCGGCGCGCGCATTCGCTGGCTCCGCGGCCAGGATCTCTAGATAAATCTCCACAGCGGCCTGCAGACGATTGAGACGCCATAGCGCCGCAGCTCGATCCATACGCAACGCCAAGGACTTTTCACCACGCTGCTCCAGTAAGTCGAGATACAGCAACGCCTCATCAACGCGCCCCAACCGATACAGCAGCAACGTGATGTATTCGCGTACCGCAACCGAGTCACTCGGCACCTGCCTTACGTAGGCCTTGTATTCAACGGCAGATTCTTGATCGCGACCGAGTTCGGTCAGCACCTGGGCACGCTCGAGACGCGCCTCCAGCAACCCAGAATCACTGACAATTGCCTTATCGTAGTTTCGAAGAGCTTCGGAAAGGCGCCCTTGCCCACGATTGACGCGCCCTAAAGACAAGTAGCCCCACGCAAATTTCGCGTGGCTCGCCAAGATCTTGTCGAGCGCGTTCGATTGCGCATATGCAGTTTCCGCTAAGCGAGCACGTAAGTAGGCGGGCACCGGTGACCGGCCGCCAGATGCGCGCTCGGAACCTTGCACGTAGAAATCCACCATCGCCTGGTGATGCTCGCCGCCTAAGCGCTTCGCAACGTCTTGATAGGCAATATGTGCACGTATCAGATCGGGGCATTTGCTCGTGGCGAGCACCAATAGCGGTAAGGCCTCAGTATCACGCGACAACCCAACAAGCAGTTTCGCACGCCTCCACGCGTCCAGGGCTTCGGCGTCGTCACACTCCGAATAGCTGGACGGGACAACGCTACCGCCACCCGTCGGAACCTCACACGATGCCAACAACAGCACCAGCGAAGACAGGCTCAAGGAATACAGGCGGCGACGCATCACTTCTTAACGACACCGTGTTCGATCACAAACTCCTGAACATCGAGCGGTTTCCCCCCCGCTTCGCGGACCATCACGAGAGGTCCTGTGGCGCGCGCGGACAACCTCATTGCTGCCCGCTCATGAGTCCGCAGCGTGAACTGGTTCGTCACGGTGTACTTAGTAGCCGGCGTCGACGTTCCCGACACGTCGGTTTCGCTCTTTGGCTCGGAGACGACCACGGTAAACCAACCTGCCCGGCTACCCGTGATGTTGCGCCAAGTCTTCTCAACGAGCGCCTGCTTTTCCACTTTGTCGAAGCGATGCAAGCGCGGGTGAGTGCCTGGAACACCAATGTGCAGGTGGAAGTTCGGCGTAATGTCGATCTCTAGTTCCGCACACGCGACATCGGCGCCTTGCAGAAACGGTTGCAATAACACACGTTCAGCCAGTCGCCGCTGCTCGGAAGTAACCGGCGCACCGCTACATCCCGCAGCGCCCATTCCCATAAGCACCACCGCAACGGCTGCGATCTGCTTCGTCGCATTCACCATGACGGCCCTCCCGCCAAACCAATTCGCTTGCGGACGATCACCAATGGACAAGTTTCGAACCATGCACACGTTGTAGCGTGGCACATCCAGAATCCCATCGACACAGCAGCAAGTTTCTCCTGCAACACCCCCACGCGTCATGCGCTAACGTGCGCCGCAGACCAAATCGCATGCATCACCGACGTCAGACAACGTTTCTCACGTGCGGCTTCCTCCCATCTCTGGCATCCTCCTGACACCCGCATGGTGCGCCCGAGCCGATACCTAATCGCCCTCCTGCTAGTTGTCCTAACTAGCTCGTGCTCACTGATGCCCCGCGAGTTGAACCTGACTCCGGTCTGGTTCCACCGCATGGATGCCGACGGCAACATGCTGGAATGGGACGCGGCGTGGCCAATCCTGCACTACGAGCAGACCACTGATGGCGGCGACGATTTCCGGGTGCGGCCGCTCTACCGACGGGTCACGCAACCATCACACGATCTACCCGAAGACGCATTCGTCGATCATCAATTCCTGTGGCCGTTCGGGCGGGTTCAGAGCTACGAGAAGCAAACCCACGCACGTCTATTCCCACTCTGGAGTTGGCGCACAGCAGAAAACGAGAACGGCGAGCGGGACAACGACTGGTATCTCCTATTCCCGTTCATCTGGGGCGGTTCGAACGCAGAGGATGACGAGAACTACTTCGCGGTATTGCCGTTCTATGCCGACATCCCCGAGTTCCTGAGCTACCGACGCTTCCGCACCGTGCTATTCCCGTTGTGGGTCGGGCTCGAAAAGAACGATCATTACCACCAACTCGCGTTGTGGCCACTGATCGGATGGAGCGACTGCGCCGAGGACACCCACAGCTGGTTCCGCGTGCTGCCAATCTACGGCCACGACATCGAAGCAGGCCGTCACGACCGACGCTTCTTTCTGTGGCCATTTTTCTCATGGAGCGATGAGAACCTCGACGCCAAGTCTGGGCCGGTGCACTCATTCTTGATGTGGCCGTTCCTTGGTTGGCGCAACGGCCCGACGGTCAACGGCTGGACAGCGCTCTGGCCGCTGTTCCAATCAACAACCATGCGCGGGCAGTTCTTCGCACTCAACGTGCTCTGGCCGTTCTTCCGCTACTACCACAGCGCCCGTGAAGACAACGTCACGTCTTGGTGGCTCTGGCCATTTTTCAGCCGCACAGTCAGTGATGATCAGGATTCTTGGACCGCGATGTGGCCTCTAATCTGGTGGCGCAACTACCGCGATCCAGAAGGCACACACGATCAGCAAACCATCGTCCCGTTCTTCTCGCGAATCGCGAAGGACAACGAGGATGGCTCAAAAGAACGCTACTGGTCACTCTGGCCGCTATTCCATCACGACGAGAGTACGGACAAAGACGGTCAGCCGGTCAAATCAGACTGGAGCCTGCTGTCTCCGCTCCTTGGGCACAAGGGACTGACCTACGGCCTGCAAGAGGCTTACGGTTTCCTATGGGAACTCGCACGCGGCATACAACGTAGCCCAGACGACACGGCTATCGACGTCGCCGGCCGCGTCTACACGCAACGGTCTCGCAACGACGGCACCACCGCCAGCATGCCGTTCCTGTTCAACTACGAAGAAGACGAGACTGGCGATCGCACGCTGCGCCTGTTCCAGTTCTTACAAATACCCCTGGGACGTAGTTCGTCGGGGGATGCCAAGTAATGAACCCACTAGCAAGCACAACCCGCTTCTTCAGAGAGCGCACACAAGGTGCGGGCTACGTGGTCAATTTGTTGCTCCGCACGCTGCTCTCTTTGCAGCGGCTGCCACGGCGCCTGCGCTTCCTGCTCGACAACAGCTTCAACGCCGGTGTCCGCGCGCTGCCAGTAACCCTCGTCGTGGCCGCGTTCGCTGGCGCAATCCTTGCGATGCAAACGGGTATCGAGCTACGAAAGTTCGGCAACACCAATGTGCTCGGCACGATCACGGCATTATCGATGTGCCGCGAGATGGGCCCATTCATCACCGGCGTCATCCTTGCGGCAACAGTCGGTTCCTCGATTGCTGCCGAGCTAGGCACCATGAAGGTGTCGGATGAAATCGACGCCCTCGAAGTCATGTCGATCGACCCCATCGACTACCTCGTGTTACCGCGCGTTGTCGCCCTCGCAGTGATGTGCCCGGTCCTCACCGTGCTGTCGAACTTAATCGGCATCTATGGCGGCAGCGTCATTGCCGAACAAAATCTCGGCGTGAGCCCTGACCTCTACTGGGTCGGCGCCGTCGAATCGCTGACATCGTCAGGCATCCTGCTACCCAAGGAAGTCTTCGTCGGCTTGCTCAAGTCATTCATCTTCGGAGTCGCCATTGCTAGCGTCAGCTGTGCAGCTGGCTTGAAAGCTCGCGGCGGCGCGCTCGGGGTTGGGCTTGCAGTGCAAACCGCAGTTCGCAATTCCGTCTTGTTGATCATCGTGCTGGGATTCGTGATCACCTGGTTCTTCTACTTCCTTGCCTAAGCCATGATCGAACTGCAAAACGTGCACAAGCGGCTGGGCGACCGAGACATCCTGCAAGGTCTGAGTGTCAAGATCCCGAAGGGGATGAATTACGTGCTGATGGGCCCATCCGGCACTGGCAAGAGCGTCACCCTCAAACACGTCATCGGCATCTTCAAACCAGATCAAGGCAACGTGTACGTCGACGGCCAAGACGTACCAGCGATGGACCAAAAACAACTGATGGCTCTGCGCAAGCGCATGGGCTACCTGTTTCAAAACGGCGCCCTAATCAACTGGCTATCGGTCAGCGACAACGTGGCACTTCCGCTTAGAGAACACAGTCGTATCTCAAAGTCCGAAGTCGACGACCGCGTGCACAAAGTGCTCAAGCTTGTCGGTATGGACCATGCGGCAAAGCAAGGCCCACCCGACATCTCCGGCGGCATGAAGTTACGTGCTGGCTTAGCCCGGGCGCTCGTGACCAACCCCGAATATGTGCTCTACGACGAGCCCAACGCCGGTCTTGACCCAATCATCAGCCATCAAATCCACGATCTGATTGCCGAAGTACGCGATACACTATCCGTCACCGGCTTGATCGTTACGCACTCACGCGCCTGCGCGACCCAGTGCGGCGATCGCATTGGCATTCTCGAAGGTGGTGGCATCGGCATCGAAGGCAGCGTCGACGAAATCACAAACAGCGACCACCCACTAGCCCGCTCCTTCATGGGCATGGGCTCCGACTAACAGCAACCCCGGCACTCCCGAACAACACATCCACATGGACCGCATCAAACGCGACACCCTGCTCGGCTTCGTCTTCTTCGGCACGCTGGGCTTTCTGCTCTGGGCCACTGTCAACCTGACCGACTTGTCACTGAGCGAGAAGATCAACGTCTACTTCCCGCAAGCGGGCAGTTGCGACGTGGGCACGAACGTGATGGTGCTCGGCAAGAAGATTGGCAAGGTTGGCTCCATCGACATCCAATACGACCGTGTCGACACGCCCGTCAGGATGCAGTTGTTGCTGCGTGAGAAGATACCGCTCAAGAACGGTCACCTCATCGAAGTGCGCGACGACGGTGTGCTCGGCGGCAAGCAGATTTATATCGATCCAGGCAAGGGCACGGCGCTCACCGCTGGCGAGGATCTGTTCGGCCAAGTCGCGGGCAGTGCGTTCGACAAGCTCGGCGACATCGCCGACGGCAAAGGTGCAGTTGGCGAGTCACTAAACTCATCACTCACTGAGATCGGTGACTTCTTCCGCAACCTGAACGATCCCGAAACATCGATCGGTCGCATCGCGACCCGTCGCGAGCTCTACGACAGCGTGCTCAGCACGTTCAATAATGCCAACCGCATCTTCGAAGCGATCACCAACGCAGAAGGAGCTGTCGGCACATTGATCATGAACCAACAAACGGCGGAAGACACGACGGCCTTGCTCGCCAACTTGCGCACGGTCAGCGATAGCCTGCTACGAACAGAGGGGCCGCTAGGAGTTCTAATCAACGACAAAGATGCCGCACGTGACCTGCAGGGCATTCTCGACAATGTCGACCATTTGATTGCCGATTCGCGTGATGGCAAAGGCATGCTCGGCCGCATCCTCACCGATGACAGACTGGCCGATGAGTTCTCATCGATCGTCGAAAACCTCAATACAGTGCTGCGGAAGGCCAACGATCCCAACGCCGGTGCACTCGGCGCCATCTCCAGCGATCCGGAAATGGCCAAACACCTCAAGGCAACGCTCGCCAACCTCAGCATGGCCAGCGAACAGCTCACACAACGCAAGGGCCTGCTTGGTGCACTGATCAACGATGAAGACTTGGCCGTGCGCTTTCGCCGTATCCTGACACAGGTATCACGCGCAATTGAAGACGCTCGTGAAGCAGCTCCGATCAGCAACTTCGTCCAAGTGATACTCGGTGCGTTCTAGGATGCGCTGCGGCATCGCGACGACCTAGCGCTCGTCAGCGTCGAGAAAGCGGGCACGCAAGTCTGCCGGAGGGACCCAACACCCTTCGCGCTTGCCAAACCAGCGAATGCGATTGCGTGCGATCCAGTCATAGACAAGGTCACGCAACGGATAGGGCACGAGCCAGAACACCGACGCTAGCGGCCACGGAAACGGCAACCCGCGTGCAATCGCCAACACTGCTGCCGTCTTCGCCTTCAGCTTGCCATCGCGTATCAACATGATGCTATCCGGCAGATCGCCTTGCTCCACAGCGGCTATCGCATCGCGACCGACCTGTGAGTGAAGCGCCGCAAACCGGAAGCGACCAACGCGATCCCGTTTCAAGATGAACTGCACCGAGTGATTGCACAGGCTGCAATCACCATCAAACAGCACCAGTGGATGTTCGCGAGGCTCAGACACGAAACGAAGACCATAACTGTGGATCGCCTCCCTGTCGGCAATCGTTGCACTTCACTCAGTCATGCCGAACGCCCAACCATCATGATTGGCGCTCATTCGGTCACGAGGGGTCCCACTTGCCCAGCGCAACACCGCGCATGCTCCCAAGCCTGCCCCGACCACCCAGGTCAACCGAAGCCGCAGTCGCGGGACATATTCGCAGAGCAGATGGGCAAGCAAACCTGATTGTGCCGGCCGCCAATCAAGGCACCAACTCGGCCGCAGTTACGTCAGCCCACGCTGCGACAACATGCTCTCGACATACTTGGCCAAGACGTCGACTTCGACATGAACTGGGGCGCCAACCAGCCGATTCCCCAGCGAAGTCTGTTGCGCCGTATGTGGGATCACCGCGATGCGAACCGCGCCATCCTTCTGGCCCGCGATCGTCAGCGACACCCCATCGAGGGTCACCGACCCTTTTTCTACGCAATATTTTCGCAGGGGATCGGGGATACGCACCCAAAGATCGCCCCCGCCCTCCCGGTCGATGGCCCCGGAAATCTCACCGACCCCGTCAACGTGGCCCTGGACAATATGGCCCCCCAGCGGCTCGCCCGCCCGAAGTGCCCCTTCCAAATTGAGTTCCTGACCGGCCTCGGCGCGGCCCAACCAGGTGCAATCCAGCGTTTCCTGAGTCAAAAAGAACTCGGCGACACCGGATTTCTGGGTCACAACGGTGCAGCATGCCCCGGACAGGGCAATGGAATCGCCAATACGGAACGCACCCGGGAGCGCAGATATATCGACGAACAGACGTAGGCCACCGGGCACCTCAGTGCGGGCAGTGACAGATCCCATGGCTTGGACTAGGCCTGTAAACATTGGATTAGAGGGGTGATCTACTGGTCTGCGAGCCGCGATCGAGGCACCGATATCGGCGCCCCAGGCAACCTCTATCCGGTCTCGACAGTGCCAATTATAGGCTGGTTATGAAAAAGCGGTTGTCGCCCGGCGATCGCCAGCCTTGACCGCCCACGGGCACAACCCTACTGTCCTTACCCCTTCTTTA
>Ga0315332_10000913_pt1 | contig 14897 bp, 13 predicted proteins | sample M110034915metaG_FD_203455 | JGI IMG/M metagenome (GOLD analysis project Ga0315332, IMG submission 203455) | Ammonia-oxidizing marine archaeal communities from Monterey Bay, California, United States - M1 100m 34915 | ecosystem: Environmental > Aquatic > Marine > Intertidal zone | place: USA...
CCCTAAAGTAATATAATACATATGATAAGTATAATTAACACTGTTCTTCATATATTATTTCTAATATACTTCGTACTATATTAAGTAATTAGAGGGCTTCCCCGAACGGTATGCTATAACAAAGGCTTTGCTTCCTTCATTTAGGCCATATTTGACCAGCACTCTACCAACTGAGTTATAGGAACTCATCGTTTTTTTTATTTTTTTTTTATTTTTTTTTTATTTTTGGGAAATTTGTTTTCTACTAATATTCAAAATTCTTTAAGACTTTGAATAAACATGCTTCTCAAAATTCTAAAAGGACTGGGAATTCAATTTTAATTTTATTAAAATGAATTTCGGCTTTCTAGAATTAGGAGACCTATATATTCGTTATACTAACGAATAGACCTAAAACTATCACTGAATAACACTAAAGTTAAATACTGTGTACAGAATCTTCTGTATTAGAATTATCCAAATTCATAGAACTTCTACGAGGTAAATAATCCAATATATCAGAATAATAAGAACGAATATTATCATCGTCATCATCATCATCTATATTTGATTCCTCGCCCCCTGTAGCATCTTCATATTCAATATTATCAACATTACCATTTTCATAATTATCATTTAATGCTAATAGATCTCTTATATGTTCTATATCTACACCTTCACCTTCATTTACTATATTATTTTCTGATACATCGCTATCCGAAACATTATTTTCCGGAACGTTATCTACTTGCTCATCATCTGATTCAGGAAATAACGCGGGATCTTCATACTCATCATTTAATTGAAAAGCATTTTGAATATTAACCTCTTCACCATGATCATTATATAATTTATAAGTACAAGTAATATACTTTCGGAGTTTGAGTTTTGTCTTTTTATTATAACTCTTCTCTTTAATTAAAAACATTAATCCTTTACAAATAGGACAAATATTCTTTACCTTCATCCATTTGTTAAAACATTTATAATGATAAGTTTGATTACAACATGTACTTATTATTGAACACTTTTTACTACAGTTACTACAAGGACACATTTTTTTCCAACAAATTAAACAATCCCTTTTTTCAGATTTATGCCCTTTAGAATAAAAATTAAAGGGGATAAATTCCGTTTTACAACATAATCTAAATTCTAAATTATTATTTAATCCTATTAACTTGGGAGGATTACGTTTCTGACTGATTAAAAGAGATAAATCAATAAATTCTAATCGATGTAGTTCTACCTCTCGTTCTATCTCTACACGAGGTTCTACATTAATACGTCGAATAGGTTGCCCTGATTGAGCAAATCGTCTTTGTTGCGTCTTACAAGATACACAAGCACCCATCTTTAGTATATAATTATTATTAATAGATTTTAATTATTATTTATTTATGCAAATATATTACTTTATACAGTTTAGTTCGTTTTAAAAATTCACTCTTATTTAATTCATTACCATAACAATCATAACATCCATAACTACTTGTTCGGTAAGAATCGACTTTATATCGTCCATTTGATGATTTTAAAACAACAATTGTCATTAATAATTTTTTACATATTGGACAAATATGATTTGTTCCTAACCAATTAAAATAACAATCTATGTGATAATACTGTTCGCAACAACTTCTTATTATTGGCCTACTTTTTCTTAATCCACAATAATGACCAAATGTATTATTCCTTTTTATATCTTCCATACAAACTAAACAACAACCTTTTTCTTTTATTGTTTGATGATGATAACTATAAACTTCATTCTCTCTTCTCATTATTTTTGGATGCTCATATCTTAAACCTGTACTACGTATCCTTAAATATTTACTTAGATCACCATCTCTTTTTACTACTTCTGGTATTTCTTCTAAATCAATTGCTTTATCAATTTTATGTCTTCTATGACGGTTACCAGTGTTATCTCCTATATAATGTTGTACAGACATTACTGTCAGTATAGTTATAATATGTTTACACTTTTTATATAGACTGAAGGTAGACTAAATATTTAATTTTTATTACTGGATAATATCGTAAAAAACAAAAATTAAAATCGATTTTTAAGTATTCTATGTAATTGATGTTGCTCCGGGAAAACAGTTATAATATGGAAACATACTATGACTGACGAAGGATATAAAAGCCGGCATCGCCAAGCGAATATGGAATGAACCATGTAAAAAAATAAAAAACCAACATTAAATTTAATTCGGGACTGTAAATTTATTATAGGATATTATCGTGAAAAAAACAAAATTTAAAATCGATTTTTAAGTATTCTATGTAATATAACACCAATACTCCATAGATAAAACTATGTAAAAAAATAACTCGAGATGATGACTAGTTTAGGATTTCTGCAGTATGGAAGGCAACCATGTAAAAAAATAAGGATGGAATGAACCATGTAAAAAAATAACAATGGAATGAACCATGTAAAAAAATAAGAATGGAATGAACCATGTAAAAAAATAAAAACCAACATTAAATTTAATTCGGGACTGTAAATTTATTATAAGATATTATCGTGAAAACAAAATTTAAAATCGAATTTTAAATACTTTATGTAATTATAGGTTGCTCCGGGAAGCAATAATAGTATGGCGTCATAGTATATGACGACATAATATTATCTGACGAAGGAATGTATTAGCGGGATTGGCTCCGTTGATATAAGATCAGCCAACTCGATCTTGATCGAGCCATTATATATATAACAGGCTTTCCTTCGGGAAAGTGGATAGTAAGCTAGCAATAATTTGATTTAGCCAACAGATTATTTAGTCTTGACGAACTCCCAAATACCAAAATGCTGAAAAGGTCATGGAATGAACCATGTAAAAAATAAAAAACCAACATTAAATTTAATTCGGGACTGTAAATTTATTTTTATAAATTTTGTTATCAAATTAATCAATCCACATTAAAAATCCATTATCTTCTTTCATATACTTCGAAATTAATTCATTTGTTGTATCTTCATCTAATATTGGTTCAAAATGTAAAATATATCTTGATTGATATTCAATTACAAATGTTGTAATATTTTCTGGTTCAATCTTATATAATTCTGGTACAACACCATAATGGAAGTCACCATCTTCATCTACTATTAGTATCGCTATATCTTCCCCTTTAGTTCTCCATTTAGTAACAAAATTATCTAAGTCATCCGTATGTCCCATTTCACCAGAATCTCGTCTTTCACCACGAGAAATTAAATGTTTTATCCATTTTACTGGATCTACATTTGATGAATTGCCTATAGGAACATCATGATAATCGCAATTCGCTTTTAAAGCTCTGTATAAACAGAGATTATCTTCATAAATTTCACTACGATAATTATATTGTTTCCCAAAAGGTATTTTTACTTCATTCTTACGTTGTCTTTTTCTATCAGGACCTCCATTCCTACGTTTACGTTTATTAGATTTAGGTTTTGGTTTCTTACCCTTTTTTCCTTTTCCTTTTCCTTTTCCTTTTCCTTTTTTTCCCATAATAATTTTTGCTTAAAAAGTTTTTATAATATAATATTTAATAAGTTTTTATTTTTTCAATTTTAATTTCCTAGAACATGAGTTGGCATAAATCCGTGATTACGCTCAGATTCCCAAACTGTATGTTTGGAACGACAATCAACAAGAGATGGAACAACACAAGTTGCATGATCCTCTTTACCAACAGAAAGAACCGCTTTAAGATGTTTCCAGAACATAAGAGTTCCAAAATGACGACCAACAGATTGACGAGTATAAGCATCAAAAAGAGATTTCTTAGATAGACTCATTTCATGATCTTTCCAACCATCCATTTCAAGACCTACAATACGACCATTTCCAAGACACACATTCCACCAAGCATGAACTGAATTTACTTCGCCGTGAGTTGGAATTAGTCCTCGGCTTTCAAAAGCACGTTTGTGTTCAGCTTCCCATCCTGGGAATTGACCACGACATTCAGCAAGAGATGGGAATTCTACACTATGATGTGTTTGAGAAACAACCTTAACAAGTCTTTGAAGACGAGTCCAGAACATGAGACGACCAAATGGTTCTCCTACGCAAGATTTACGATAAGATTCATAAAGAGCGTCTTTATCAACTGTCATATTTACAGACCAGTTGTTTGTGTGACTGACTACCCAACCTTTGTTTAGGCAAACCATCCACCAAGTATGAACAGAGTGTTCGCGAGTATTTACTTTTTGAGAAGACATATTTGTTTTTGATTTATTATTATTACTTTAGTTTCAATTTTCAATTTTGTTTTTATTTATTTTAATTACGTAAAATAAATAAATACAGTCCCGTTATTTACTCGTTTTTTTCAATAAAATAAATCAATATATTTAGACGAATTTATATTCATAAAATTCTTCTTTATTATCAATTTTCTCTTCAGAAATATCTTCATCGGAAAATTCACAGTTCTCTTCTGCTAGACGACGCTCTTCTTCCTCTTGACGAGCCTCTTCTTCTTCCATTCGCCGAATAGCACGACGCATGGCTTCACGATCCTCTTCAGTAACTTCATTGATTGGATAATCAATTTCATTTACCTTATTAGATTTCTTCTTACGATTTTTTCGCTTTTCCTTACGTTTCCTATCTAATTCCTCTTGAGCCTCACGTTGTTTGGCTAAAGCGTTTTGAAATTTCTCTTGCTCTGTCGGTTCACGTCGTAGTCGACTAGGACCACTACGCCCGTTCCGTTTATAACGGAATGAACTAAATTTATTAGAATTTCCATTACGGTTAAATGAATTTTCATCAGAATGATTAGAATTTCCATTACGGTTAAATGAATTTCCATTACGGTTAAATGAATTTTCATCAGAATGATTAGAATTTCCATTACGGTTAAATGAATTTCCATTACGGTTAAATGAATTTCCATTACGACGAAATGAATTTCCATCAGAACGATTAGAATCTCCATTACGACGAAAAGAATTAAACCTATTCATACCATTTTTAGAAACACTTTCTTGATTAGAACGAAAATTTTTCCCATTAGAAAAACGGGAATTGTTTGATTGCTCTTTTCTTTTTGGTTGAGATTTCCGCCAATTCATATCCTCATCAGCCTTATTTACTTCTTCTGGTTTACTTTTACGAGATACTGGAACACGCGTTCCACGCCAATTCTTTTCTTCCTCATAATTAGATTTTGAACCATTTTGACGTTGTCCAGATGGACCAGAAGGCAAACCACTAGGACCACTTGGAAGACTTGGGCCAGTTGGAAGACCACGATCATTACGATTCGTATTTCCAATTGCTTGTGTAAATTGCCCAAGAGACATTTTAATTTGTTTATTACCTTTCTTTTTACGCGGCATATTTTATATTATTAAAATATAATGTTTATATCAATTAAAGTCGTTATTTAAATCTTTATATCAGTTATTTAATACAAATTATAATCAATTTTAATTTTTTTTTATTTTATTAACTTGGTACTTCACTTTTATCAATTTCAGTATACATATCATCTACTAAAATCATATTATCAATTGATTTACCAGGAGATACTAATGGAAGACATGGTGTTTTTTGTATCTTTACATGAAATAAAACTGGACCTTTATAATCCAAAAATTCATTCATCTTTATATCTAAATCTTTTTCATTATCACAATATAAATTATGAATATTATAAGCTTCCGCTAATTTATTATAATCACAATTCTCATTATTTGTTGAAACATAACGACCATCAAAGAATAATTTCTGCCAATATTCTACCATCATTTCTGAATTATTATTTAATAGTAAAATCTTTACAGGAATCTGTAAATCCATGATTGTCTTTAATTCTGTATTTGTCATATTGAAACTTCCATCACCATCTATCGAAATTACTGTCTTTGTATCATCCGCTAATTTAGCACCTATTGCATACCCTAAAGAAACACCCATTGTTCCTAAAGAACCTGAAGATAACATTGAACGCGGTTTTGTCCAAGTTATTAATTGGGCAGCAACCATTTGATGAACACCTACACCTGTTGAAAATAAACAATTATCACGATATGAATCTATTTGAGTATTCATTTTCTCAATTACTTTTTGTACTGATAAACTTCCATCAGCAAAAGTTGGAATTGTAATTGGATATTTTTCTTTAAATCCTTTCATCATTTTTAACCAATCTGGTCTTTGACGTTCCTCAAATTTCTTTCCATTTAATTCTCTTAAAAATGTCTTACAATCCGAATTTACAAACTCTGTTACCTTTACTACTCTATCTTTCTCTGTTGGACGAATATCTACATGTACAAAACCACCCTTTCCTTCAGATTCTGCCTCTCTCGCATTTGGAGCATAAGAAGCTAATTTCCCTACCGTTCTATCATCAAAACGACTACCAAAAGCTAAAACTAAATCTGCCTTTTGTATCATATAATTTGCTGAAGGATGACCATGCATTCCTATCATATTTAATGCTAATGGATGTCTTTCATCAAAAGCACCTAAAGCATGTAAAGTTGTTGTTACTGGAATATTTGTCTTTTCTACAAACTCTAATAACTCCTTGGGACAATCATTTATACCTTGACCAACACATAAAATCGGTCGTTCAGATTTATTAATTAAATTTACTATGTTATTCATTTGTTTACTATCTAATGGAGGAAGTTTTGTTATCTCTTCTAACATTAAATTACCATCTTTTAATTTATGATTTATACCATCTATATCCACCTCTTTCATTTTCATATGTTCTTCCGTAAAAGTTTTTATCTGAATATCTTTCGGACAATCTATATGAACTGGACCAGGACGCCCAGAACGAGCCATATGGAAGGCATAATCCAAAATTGAAGGTAATTCTGAAATATTCTTTAATTTATAATTCCATTTTGTACAAGGCTTCGTTAAATCTACCGAATCACACGACTGAAAAGCCTCTGGTGGAGCATTTGTTGGAACTTGCCCTGAAAATGCCACTAATGGAACACCATCACATAACGCATCCTGTAAAGGTGTGATTATATTAGTTAAACCTGGACCTGATGTAACTAAAACAATTCCAGGTTCACCTGATACTTTAGCATATCCCTCTGCTACATATCCTGTATTTCCTTCATTACTATTTGTCACAAATTCTATTGGAGTTCTTCCACCATGATGATCTGAATGAAAAGCATCTAAAATTGGAAGATTCGCACCACCAGAAAATCCATTTACTACCTTTACATTATTTTCTAGCAATTTCTCATAAATAATACGACCACCGTTCATACCTACATATTTCTGTCGATTGTCTACGATTGATGAAAAACCTCTATACATTCTACGATAAAGTAGTGGGCGAGAACTAATAACACCAATACGCTTTGAAACTAATTTTGAAAACATCTTATTTTAATATTATATATATTAATTTCAATTCTTTTTTTATATAAATATAAATATCATATATCTCTAATTTCCTATATGAATTTATTTTGGTGTTCTAAATTGAAAATTTCTCGATAAAAAGGCCACCCAAGGCTCATTTAAATTTACAAATTCTTTCCATAAAAATTTCTTTATATCCATCTCATTATCTGTATCACCTCGAGATACAATTATACCTACTGATACACATATCGCATCACTTCGATATTCCGCAAAAACAAAATCACCAATATATAATCGCACTAATGGCCATTTTTTTTTTACACTCTGTTCCACTTTCATAAATCCATCTGAAAATTTTATGAACGCTAAAATATATTCATAAATATTCTCATTAAGAATATTATCATCTGTTAACGGATTATATACTGTTTGGGGATGTTTATAAATAAAATCGAATAATTCCCCTTGATAATCATTTAAAATTTTAGCACACAATTTTATATCACATATGTGATGAGGGACATATTTTGGTTTTATAAAATTAATTATATGTCTCCGTAAATCCGAACACTCAAAGACAGTTTTCTGTGCACTCATTTATTTGTATTTTCGCCAAAGTTATTACATTTCTTTTATTATCAATTTTATTTTATATTAAATTTCTTTATACTCAATATAAGATATGTACGATTATATAATTGTAGGTGCTGGACCAACTGGATTGACATTAGCACTATATCTCGCCAAATTAAATAAAAAAATTATTGTCATTGAAAAAGAAAATACTATTGGAGGTATTCATCGTGTTAAAAGAGAAAATGGTTTATTTACTGAACACGGACCTAGAATATATTTAAATAATTTTGTTAATTTTATGCAAATTCTTAATATATTAGGAACATCTTTCCAACAATTATTTACAAAATATAATTATCAACTACTATCTATTGCTGGTAAATCTATTCAAAATTTTAACATTAAAGAATTAATTATACTTTCTTACAAACTTATCACTATTAATTCTATTAATAGAAAACAAACTGTTCTTGAATTTGCTAAAGAATATAACTTTTCTCAACAGGCAATTAATTATATGGATCGTTTATGTAGACTAAGTGATGGGGCTAGTAGTAAAAGATATACCATTTATCAATTTATTCAACTTATTAATCAAAATTCATTAAATAGTGTATATATTCCAAAATTACCTAATGATATTTCTCTATTTGCTATTTGGAAACAAAAATTACAAAAACTTGGTGTTAAATTTTTACTTAATACTAAACTTATTGATATGAATTATAAAGGTAAAATTATTATTGATGCTTCATTTAAATCTAAAGATAAACAATTTAAACTTGCTGCTAATAATTATATTGTAGCTATTCCACCTAGACCCCTTACTAGATTTCTTGAAAAATCTAATATTAAACACGCATATGGAGAACATCAATCTGTTAAAAATTGGGCATATAAATCTAGATATCTTACATATATTACTGTCGCATTCCACTGGAATCAAAAAATTAACTTACCTAAAATTTGGGGATTTCCATCTAATCAATGGGGAATCATCTATATTGTTTATACCGATTATATGAAATTTAAACATAAAGACTCTAAAACAGTTATTATTGCTTCTATTAGTAAACATGTTAAATCATCATATATTAATAAAACTCCTAATCAATGTAATCAACTTGAATTAAAAAATGAAGTATTAAGACAACTTAAAGATTCATTTCCTAACTTACCAAAACCTACACACTCTATTCTTAATCAAAATACATATAAAAATAACAAATGGATTTCTAATGATTCCGCATTTATGTTAACAAAACACGGCTATTTAGATCCATTTGAGAAATATACTAATTTATTTAGTTGTGGAACTCACAATGGTTATAGTGATTATGCTTTTACTTCTATTGAATCTGCTGTTACTAATGCTCTTCAATTAATACATACTATTGAACCTATTTCTAAATCTAAATTTCCTATGAAATATTCTTCTTCTATTAGACAAATTATATTTAAAATATTTATTTTAATTTTTGCAATTATTATGTTATATCCGGTTTTATTCTGATTCTTCTGTTGTTTTTTCTTTTGATAATTCTTTTACTACATCTAAAGATGATAATCTTTTATTTGAAATATCTATATAATCTTTATTTATTTCAAATCCAATATAATTTAATTTTAAACATTTCGCAGCTACACATTCTGTACCAGAACCTGAAAATGGTGTTAAAACATATCCTTCTGTTTGCTTACACGATTTTAGTAAGTAAGTACATAACTTTAAAGGTTTTTGAGTTGGATGATTCACTCTTTCCTTTTTTCCTGCTCCACCTGCTAAACATGGCATTTTTATTACATCTCTCGGTAAAGCACCTTTTTCGTGTGCTGTATAAGTTGTTTCTTTTGTTCCAAATCGCCCTTTTGTTGTTGTTCTTCTTTTCCCAGCACTATTCTTTAAATAACTTGCACTATATGGAACTCTTACTTCATCACGATTAAAATGAGGTCTTGTACCATTTTTATAACAACATAATACTGCTTCATGACTTTTTTGCCAAAATTTTAAAGATGGTGTTGTTCTATTTGTATAATGCCAAATTAATGTTTTTACTTTCATATCTAATTCATCTTGAATATAAACTGTCAAATAAGGAATAATTTCACTAAAACCAAAAATAAACATTGTACCATTATTCATCAAAATTCTTCGACATTCATTTAACCAAGGTTTCGCCCATTCTACATATTCTTTATTTGTTAATTTAATCTTATTATTACCAAAACTTTTACCTACATTATATGGTGGATCAGCAAGTATACATTGAGCCGATTGAGATTCTAATTTTTTTAAACCATTTATACAATCTTCTAAATATATTTTATTTAATTCTAATTTCTCTTCTGACATATTTCTTTATCTTACCTAAAGAAATCAATTTCTTATTTTAATCGAATTAGATTATTTAATACAAATTAAAATCGATAAAAAACTTATCTATACATCTATTTGATTGACTATACTCGACCTTACTCGACCTTACTCGATCTTACGTGACCTGACTCGATTACTATCTTGTCTTAACAATGAATCAATTTAAATTGAAACTAAACATCTTGAGTGAAGATTCCATTTGGAAAACGCCCTCTGATGTTATTCAATCTCCTTTACGAAGTCCTAGAACTGAACTAAGTACACCTACTTATAATCGCTTCTCTATCTGTCCTCGGACTAGTGGAACAGTGATTGTTGGTAAACAACTTGGAAAGGGATCTTTTGGAAAAGTCGAAGTTGTAACGATTCAAGATGAACATGCTGAACTCTCCGATGAAGTCAATACGCTCATTCAACCATATGTTGATGAGTTGTATTCGAATGATTACGCGAGAAAATCAGTTGTGTTTACAGAATCACAAATCGGCCTAGAACAAGGGATTGAAGAAGTTCTTATTCACAGGAAGATCAGCCAGTCTTCGGAGCATGTTCCTTTCTTTCACTCAGTGGATGAAGCGAATTCGAAACGTCTATCATGGATTGTTGAGAAATGTGACGGAGATATGATGGATTTCATCCATAAAGGTGGCTATATCAAGAAAGTTGAAGAAGATGATTTTACGTGGAATGATGTTCGTGAGTGCTTGAAACAACTCTGTGAAGGAATGGCTGAAGTTCATGAATTCGGAGAATGTGCACATTTGGATCTCAAGCCACAGAATGTGATGTACAGAATGACAAACGGAAAACCTCAATATTTGATTTCTGATTTCTCTGCTGAGACTTTTCAGAAATTCGATGATGAGAAGAACGTTCGTCCAAATCAATTCACACTTTCTTATGCTTCTCCCGAAATGGTTCAATACATGGTTCGCAAAAATGAAAATCCAACTACCACTCCAATTAACGGCCCAAAAGCTGATACTTGGATGATCGGTACAACGATTTTGACTATGTGCACTGGTAGCGTCCCACGGTTGGGTGGAATTTCACCTCAACTTTATCTTTGTATGGGAGGTCGTCCTGAAATTCCAGAAGCAATTCCCGAAGACATCAAAACCTTCTTGAATTTATGCTTTGCGGATATCAAAGAACGCCCTACTCCACTTGATTTTGCTAATCGTATTGCTGATTTGATTGAAACTGTATAAGAAATTGATTCTTTATGGAATGAACCATATAAAAAAATAATTCTTATGGAATGAACCATATAAAAAAATAATTCTTATGGAATGAACCATATAAAAAAATAAAAACCAACCCACATTAAATTTTATTCAGGACTGGAAAATTGTATTAATAAATCTCTTCGTTCTATTAATCCTTGTTTTACTAACTTTCTTAAACATTCATTCATATGTGCAAATAATTTTTTACTATGTGGCATATCTAATTCTAAATTATTATCACTTACTGTTGAGATCAATTCTGTGAAACATTTTATCTCTATCTCCGCATCACCTAAATTATGTTCTCCACCTCTTGTTACTAATCGATCAACTATTTCTTTATTTGTGAATTTACTCTCTTTTGGCTCTATTTCTTCCACTTCTACTTCATCTACTTCATCTTCTTTAAATTTTGATAATTTCTCTCTTAATTTTTCTATTTCTTTTTTTAAATGCTCGTTTTCTTCCATATATGTTTCCTTTTCTATAACTGGCTTTTCTTCTTCTAATGTCTTTTCTGGTACCATTTCCTTCTCTACTTCTTCTTCCTTACGATTTCTATTATTCGCATATGTTTCTAAAACTTCTTGAAAACTTTTTTCTACATCTTGATATTTTATTATATATTTTAATAATTTATTCAAAATATATTCTACCATTTTCTTTAAAGTACTATCTACTTGAGAAAAAATAAAGTGAGATTTATTCATCTTTACTCTGAAAATATCATCTATGTCCGAATTATTATATTTCAATTCACATCTTAAATTAACTGGAATATTTTTCATTTTCCATTCCAAAGAATCTGTATACAAGAAATGCCCATTTCTATTTACTAAAACACCACTTAACTTTTTCCTATTTGTTCTTAAAATATTTTCTTGATCACATACCATTTGCTCTTCTAACATTGTTATTGAGAAATCAATTGTACTACATTTTACTGACTCCATACGCTCATCTTCTACAAATCCTGTAAAATTATTCTTTGAAAATCTATAATATTTTCCATTATATTCAATAAAATAATTGTAATATTTTCTTCTATTCTTACGTTCTATTACACCAATTTTTACTGTCACTTTTTTATTTGTTTCAACTGACTTAAAATTTAACCAATCAACCGCTTCTAATTCTACTAATCCATTATATCCTTTAAAAGTATCAATATCATAATAAATTTTTGTATCTATTTTTTGATGCTTTAAAGAAATATCACGAATGATAGATACTAATTCTTTTGTAAATTCATCTTTATCACTTTCAATTATTGAACCCATTTCACCAATTACTACTGTTCCACTTATTTCTTTTGGTTTATTTACACCTGCTATTGTTTTCATTGTCTTTTGATAAAATCTTCTTAAAACTTCACTCGCATTATCTGAAGTACTTACATATTTTCCATATTCGATTTCTCCATTTGACCATTTTACTAATTTATCAGAATCCCATTCTAATTTTGAAATATCTGTACTTCCTACTTGTTTACTTAAAACTGTCCATTTTCCACCTAATGTTAAAAATGCTTCTTTTGCACCTATCCCAAATTTACCATGTTTTGTCTTTTCACTATCTTCATGTCTATACAAAACACTCATGCTCTCTAATTTTTCTATTGGCATACCAATTCCATTATCTGCTATTACTAACATATTGGATTTTCCTCTGTATTTGATTAAAATTTTATTGGAATTTGCGTCATCCGCATTTTGGATTAATTCCATTATTGAAGTTTTATGTGTATGCCCATTTCTACCATTACTGTGAGCCTTAACATATCCTTTGTTATCAAATGTTAATATCGCACGCATCGTAATATATAATTTATCACTATTCAATTGCTTATATAAAAATATAAATAATTAAACAAATCTAAATTAAAATAGATTTCCCTTCTATCAAATAACTTACAACATTACAAATTTCAAAATGAATAATATACAAAGATTACAATACTGTAATTTTTTCGCGTTATACGCTGGAACTTTTATATTAATGAGTTCTGGATTATTATTTGGTGATATATTAAAATTATTTGGTATATTGTCCGGTCAGGAAGCGGTTGAATATTATGGGGAAATTCATAATTCTCACATTAATAAAATTATACATATTATTGGAATTCCTATCGCTACTTATTACTTCTTCTTATTTGTACCAGAAATTTTATTTATGAATAAACAAAATGCACAGATTTTTATGACTTTTATTTATTATACTCTATGTATACATTATTGTAAAATTAATTTACATATTGGTATATGTGTATTTTTATCCTATTTATTTATTTACCATAAAGCTATGAAAGATTATGGGACTTATCCAAAATATCATACGGTAATATACTATTTCTCTCTTATGGGTTTAATTGAATTTATCGGCCATACTCTATTCGAACAAGAACAAAGCAGGTTTGGTGGTGTATTAAATGCTATATTATATTCTCATTATTTTAATACTCAAAAACTTATTGAATATATTAAAATTTAAAATCGAAAATAAAGAAGTATACATACCAGTTATTTCGTATTTATAATATGAAAAATCCATTCAAGAGTTTAAAGAAAAAATTTTTTCGCAAGAACAAAATTTTGCCAATTTCAGCCAGGGCTTTGAACCAAGATATTTTCGAAATCGTTTTTGAATATCTGGGAAAAGAAGAACATGAAGCACTTACTGAAAAAATTATTAAATTCATCAAAGATAAAAAAGATGATTATCGTGCATTCGGAGCTTTAAATCTTTTGTTGGGAGGATTTTCAGGTTTTTTCGCAATGGTAATGTTAGCAGGATGTGGGCCTTTTGTGGTCATTATTGGAGCATCCTCTGTTTTTGTTTTGTGTTTCTTTTTTGTACCATGTATATGTAATCATATCGAAAACCGTTTAATCACATGGTACAACAAAGTTCGTGGTAATGGCAAAATTAGTGGCAAGAATTTCTTGAAACTATTGCCACTACAGAAATAAAACTCTCTCTCTTATTTAAACTCTCTCTCTTATTTTCTTTACAAAAAAAAAAAAAAAATAAAAAAATGTTTAGTCATATTTAATAATTCGGGACTGGATACATTCAAACTACTTTGAAATGATGTTTATTCTCTTTATAACAATTATATAACTGATTTAATGTTTCATCCTTCAGTTTCCCTAATTCCTTTTTCAAAAAATCATTTGTTTCTTCATTATCATAAAAATCATTGATATCATTCATGAATTTTTCTTCATTTGGATCTATATCATCATTTTCATTTAAATCATTTAAATGCTCATAAACTTGAAGAACCTCTTCTACATTTTTATCTTTATCATATAATTCATCCATTACTTCGTGCTTATTTCTTACTTTCCAAGTATTATCCGCACGCAC
>Ga0315332_10000914_pt1 | contig 14897 bp, 10 predicted proteins | sample M110034915metaG_FD_203455 | JGI IMG/M metagenome (GOLD analysis project Ga0315332, IMG submission 203455) | Ammonia-oxidizing marine archaeal communities from Monterey Bay, California, United States - M1 100m 34915 | ecosystem: Environmental > Aquatic > Marine > Intertidal zone | place: USA...
ATAAAACTCATCAAATTCATCAACAACTAAACTAGTATCTCTAAAGGAATACGCAGCATTATCAATTTCTTTAATCCACTCAATTGTGATTTCAGAAGTACCAACAAGTGCCTTACCAAAAGCAAGTTTTGAATCTGCTGCACCATCAGTAGCAGAAGTTTCCATAATGAAATACACTGCATCACTAAGAACAATAAGATCAGTAATTTTTTCCGATCCAGAAGCAGATGCTAGTTTTCTTTTTGCAGCAAAACTTCCTGCAGAATCAATAGATGCTATAAATGCATCTTGAGGATTAGAAGAGTTGGTATTAGTATAACCACCAATAATATATCGAGTATCAGAATATTTCTTAATTGTAGTGATATTATCAGATCTAGTTGAACCAGAGATACCTGCATACCCCTTCTGGAAACTAAGCGTTGCACTTAATCCATCAGCTGCTTGAACATACTTACAAAGTATAATATCTGGATTATATGCACTGAGTGAAATTATATTTGGTTTATTTTGACCAACTACCCAAACATTATTACCACTAACATCTAATTTTATAAATTCAGTATAATTAACTCCAGCAGTACTTTCAATAGTTTTTTCCCATTCTTTAACACCAAGTTCAGAGAACTTAGCAACAAATGCAACTTCAAGACCACCTGCATCAAGAGTTTTTCCACAGAAGAATACTTCTTTTAGATCGTTTACAACTACATCATTAATCTTAACATAATTTTCATGACGAACTAAAGAAACATAATAATCAGCTCTCTTATACACCTGTGGATGAGAAAGAATAACACGAGGGTTCTTAGTATATCCAGAACCAGAGTTTATAATATCAACAACATTAATCGCACCAGTAGTAGTTACATTTGCTCTCAATTCACCAGATTCTCCGTCACCATCAATAACAATAGTGGGAGGAATTTCAGAATCATATCCAGATCCTGCTTGATCAATGGTAATTTGTTCAATACCTTTAAATTGTCTAACATTAAATGTTTTATTGGTTGCATCCATTACAGGAGTGTAATCAACGAAAACAGAATCTCCAGGAACTATGTTATGAGGATTAGATGTTGTTAGGACACCATAAAATTTATCTTCAACCGTTTCAAAAGTATACGCACTTACAGATTCACCTGTAATTTTAGAAATCCTAGCAGATACACCACTACCATCAGTGTCAGCATTATCAAAGACAAGAATATCATCAACCTGATAACTCGTACCAGCATCTTCAACAGTAAATCCAGTTACCGAAGCATCTTCAAACTTTGTTGTAGTTTCAACTTCAATATCAACCTTTGAATCAAATTTAACTTTAGGGAAATAATCAAATAACTGAAGAGGAGATTCTTCAAATAATTGATCAGGATCATCAGTTTCTTCTTGAGATATTACACCATCTTTATTTTCATCTTCGATATCAAAAAGTAAAATATCACCATCTTCAGTTGTTATTGCATTTGTAGATTGATTAGGAGCTCTCTCAACATCAATATCAACATTTTCATATGGATCACGATATCTCACAACTCCAGTAGGAATATTTTGTTGAATAGCATCCTTATTCAAATTCCAAGAATCTACAATAGAATTGAAGGTTGGTCCTAAAACATAAGGAAATTGTGCTAATCCTGCGTCAGAATTATCAATGGTAATGAAATAGCAATATCTTCCACTTGGAAAATCTGGAGTTTTACAAAAACGACCATTATATTGATCTAAATCCCCAAGTCCAAAAGAATATTCATAATCTTCAATGAATTTTCCTGCAGGTTCTTCAGAAAGTAAAGGACCAGCAGTTCTAACTGGTGTTGGATTAGTACTTGCATCAAAAACTAAATTTGTTTTAAGTTTGAAAGACGTATTTAATTTTGCAATTGTAGATGACTGATCTGTAGGATCTGAATAACCATATGGACCAAAAATAGGATTTCCATCAAACGCCCAACCAATAATAGGAGAGTGTTCTAGTTGATCCTCTTGTTCTAAGATATTTCCTGTGCCAACTTGCTCAAAAAGGTTATCACCAAGGATATATCTCAATCGTTGTGGATTTGAAATATGTGCATATTCACCACCATATTGATTATTATATCCAGCAAATACAGAACCTTTAGCAGAATCTACTGTTGTAGTTTCTTGAAGATTATAAGTCCATTTAAATACATTAGGAGTAAAGGTTGCATTAGATCCAACAGAGGTCAGATTAATAACTGTTGTTCCTTGAATATAATTAATACCTCTATTAATAATCTCAACACTTGTTACTCTACCAGCATTTTCTCCATCAAGATCGATATTAGCACGAGCAACTGCACCAAATCCATCCCCCTGAATAGTTACTTCTGGTGCAGTTGTATACCCACTACCTGCAGAAATAATAGCAATAGAAATAATTCTACCATTATTCACAATAGCTTGTGCAACAGCACCAGAACCTGAATTAAGACTAACTGTAGGATTAGATGTATATGATTCACCACCATCGGTTATAGCAACAGATTTAACTGGACCTCTTACAGAAGCAGTAGCAGTAGCACCATTTCCACCACCACCAACAATTGTAATAGATGGTTGAGAAGTATATCCAGTTCCATTTGTATTCATAAGAATACTGGAGACAACACCTTTAGTAACAATAGCAGTTGCTGCAGCACCAGATCCGCCACCACCAACAATTGAAACAAGAGGTGAAGAGGTATAACCACTACCACCATCAGTAACAACAATTTCTGTGATAGAACCATTAACAGTTACAGCAGCAGTGGCACCAGTGCCTGATCCACCAGTAATCTCAATTTTTGGAGGATTTGAAGCATCATAATCAGAACCAGCATTTGTAATACCAATAGAGGTAACTGGTCCAAAAGTTTTTGTGATATCTGACTTATATGACCAAACAGATGTTCCATTAATCCAAGTACCAATAGCACCAGGAGTAATGTCATTTTTAACAGAAATAGTCTGAGGATTTAACGGAAATCTATTAAGTTTACGTTGATTTCCTGGTAAAAGTGCTGATCCTGGAAAAGGACCAATTGAATAATTAGGAATACCAGTAGATGCAACATAAACATAATCGTTACCAAAGAACGAGTTTTGAATATTTGTTGTATATGGACCAATAGAATTTAAAACAGCAGTATTATCAGATTTACCTTTATTAAGGTCAACTGAAACCAAAATGTTTCCTTGAGGAACAACTTCTGCTGGTTGAGGAAGTTGATATTGGAAAACAAGAGCACTATCTCTAGATCTTACTAAAAATGTTCCATTAAACAAAATTGGATTTGCACCATAAAGTGTTACCTGATCTCCAACTAGGAGTCCATGATTATTCTTACAAGTAACTGTAGCAAATCTATTATTAACACCACCGTAAGTAATACTTTCTACTTCAATAAGTTTTTTAACATTATACAACCAAGTTGTTAATTCTGGAGCAACGGAAGTACCACCTAGTTTAGATACAGTAAGTTTATCACCCTTTAGATAGTATGAACCAGTATCTGTTAAACTGGTTTGTTGGGCATCAACAATACCAACAACACTTAAAACTACTTCTTGTGCAGTTCCCTTATTTACATAAACAAGAAGATTAGATGTGACTTCAGTTGCAGAATCCCAATCTTCTATAATGTTATTAACAGAACGAGTACATTCGATAAACTGGTTAAGAGACTTTTCTTTATATTGAATTAATTCTGAATCTCCAATTAAAAATTCACCATTTCTTTCTGGCCAACCAATAGTTGAGTCTACAGTGATAATACTATCAGTTGTATCAAGAGGTTCTGCAAGTTTTGTTTTGTAAGGAACTACAAATGTTCCATCAATAGTTTCTTCAGAAAGAACAAGTTCAAAAAGTTCAACATCTGATGTTTTAATAGAAATATAATTTTCAATTAAAGCACTAGCTGCCCCAATATTAGCATCAGCAATACTCAACTCTTGAGTCAATAATCCATCTTTAATATTCGTAGGATCGCCACTTACTAAAGTAGCACGAAGAATTGTATCAATAGACCAAGTTGCATTAGAAGGTTTAATAATCTGATCTTTTGGATAAGATACAGTTACTTGTTCACCATAAAGAAGTTTGAAGAGATATGCAATACTGAATGAAGTTCCTTTTGTAGAATAAAAATCTTTTACAGATTTAATAGCATTTCTAACGTCAATTTTAGTATAATCGAGTTCTGGAACATCAGGAAGAAATTGTTCAGTATACTTGTCTAAAAGTCTCTTAACAAAAAGAGCATCAAGACATTTAACTTCTGCATTTTCAGCAGCAACTGCTGCTGTAGTATTATTTGAAAATACTGCATTTCCAGATGCAGTATACTCTACAATACCACTAACTGCTCTTGCACAACCCTCAAATTTTGCTTTACTATACCCAGTTCCCTGTTTAGAGACTGTAAAACCAGTAACTTCATTTAATCCAATTTGAACAGAAGATCTTGCTTCTGGAGGATTTTGAATAATGATTGAAGGAGGATTTGAAGAAGAATATCCACTACCAAAATTACTAATATTAATATCGGTAATTTTTCCATTAAATACAGAAGCTGTAGCAGCTGCTCCAGTTCCACCATCTTCTCTATTATCTACAATATAAACTGATGGAACATCATCATATCCCAAACCACCACTTAAAATTTCAATAGAAGTAATTCTACCATCAGAATCAACTACAGTTTCTAAAACTTGAGCAGATGTTGGATCAATAATTGCAATTCGAGGAGTAGTTAGATATCCTTGACCACCATTATCAATAACAATTGAAGTAACCTTACCATCAGTTAGAACTGAACGTAAATTTGCTTTTACAGGATTATCTCCTAATGGTTCATCAATATAAACTTCTGGTGGTGTAGTATAACCCTGTCCACCGTCTAATACTTCAATAGTTCCTGCAACACTAGTGCTACTAAGAGTAGCAGTACCAAGTTTTGCACCACCAGGTTGCACAAAAGAAACTCTGGGGATAAATGTATATCCACTTCCAGAATTTGTAATATCTACACTAGATACCTGTCCATTTGTAACAACTGCTTTTAATTCTGCCTGAACAGAACCAGAACTAGTTGGTGCTTGAATAACAACAGTTGGAGGATTGGTATCACTATATCCTCTACCACCATCTAATAAAATAGAGTCCTTAACACCGTTTACTAACGCAGAAGCAGATGCTCCATCTCCACTTGCACTAGAAATAGAAACCCTAGGTGGATATTTGTATTCATATCCACTTCCTGTTTTACTAATCTCAACAGATGTTAATTTTCCATCATTACTAACACGTGCATAACCAATTGCTCCAGAACCAAAAGAAGGAATTGGTGCTTCAATAGAATAAAGAGATAATAGTCTTCCGTTTAATGGTGCTTCATCAAAAATGAAGATATCTGAGTCAATAAAAAAATCTTTTTTTGGTTCAAGTAATTTATTATCATAAACTGCTAAAATATACTCATCCGCAACAGGTTCGTACTTTACCCCGCTTCTACGAATAGTGAAATTAGTCTTAGAATCTCCGAAATCTGGAGAAATATCATCAATAGCAACAATATTATTCTCAAGAAAACCGTTTAAAAATGTAATAGATGTTAGACTAGTATCATCACCCAATTCTCTTACTCTTGGAGCAGTTGTAAAGACAATATTATCTTCATCAACAGTATAATCAACACCAGGAATTAAAACTTCGCCATATAGACTAACAATTAAATGTTGTGCTGTTGGTGGTGAAACTGGGGAAGATTGAGAAGTAAGAGGAAATCTAACTGTAGTTCCATCAAAGGAATTAATAATTTGAGCAAGACCAATCCACTTTAATTTTACCTGTTCATAAGAAACACCAGGACTTAAAGCAACGTTTGGTGATGATGTACTTGATTCATAATAAATTACCTCATCACCAATTAAAATAGAACCATTTTTATCTAAAAAAGTATCAACACTCTCAACAACGATTTCATCACTTTCTGCTGTAATTGCTTCTACTACCTTTGTAGTACCACCCAAAATATTAATATCCAGTTTGTCAATATCGAGATATTGCAAAAAGTTATTAATAATATTTTGACCCATCCCAGTTTTTTCTTGAGACCTATAATAGTACTCAATAAACTTATTAAACAGTGGGTAATCTGTCTTTAGAAACTCAGGAGCCTGAGAAGCAATCGACTGGGAAACTTTATTAATATTCATCTAACTTTAGAAACAACTAGAATCGTTGATTGAACCAGGGTTTGATATAGCAGGGATATCAAGAATAGCAGGAATTACATTGAAATCCGTTGGTGTCAAACTATTTAGTGGGACTGTGGGAGGTACAACTGTTCCTATAGGAGCAACTGTAACTGATGGATTAACTATATTGATAATAGTTCCAGGAGTTGTTGCTGGAATTGTTGAATTGTTGGCAGGAATAAATTGAACTGGAATTTGAATATCTGTTGGTAACAGTGTACTATCAGTAACATCGCCAATTCCAGTTACATCATCAGTAATAGTTACTGCACCAGCAACAAATATTCCTGTTCCTGCATTAATAACATTAACTGGACCAAAACAAATTTCACCAGTTTCATAATTTACTGTTCCTGCAGCATCACTGGTATAAATTTTACGAATACCAGTATTGTAGAACGTTCTTAAGTTTCCATAACCATCATCCTCAAACTGTTGATCAACACCAGGTCTATCAGCAGTTCTAAATGTACCAGATAGGATTACAGGTTCCTTTTTACAACTTCCATCACCTTCATCTTGACTAGGAGCACTATCATATAGATTACCTCCTGTAGAAACACAATATGTGTTTGTTTGGTTTGAATCTGGTTTTATATACTTCAAAATAGTTGTTTGAAGTGAAGTATCAGTAACACACTTATTAGAAAGTGTAATTGCCTTCTCAAGTTGTTGTGCTCTAAAAGTTGAATTAAAATTATTAATTTGTGTCTGTATTCCCCAATCACTAATTGCCTTACTAATATCGGTTTCAATTTCAGTAGCATTTGATCCACAACCAGTATCATATAATGCAAATACGTTTACGTTAATATAAACATCATCAGGATCAGTTACAATAGGATCGATAGATGCCATTGCATATGGTCTCAAATCAGCAGCAATTTGCTTCTTAGTTGCATCATTAAGATTTGATCCTGTTTTTGTTTTAATAACAACATAGACCTTTCCATATACAGGAGGATTCAATGCATCTCCACCATATGCAACTACGGAATCTGCATTATCATAAATGTTTTTAGTAATAATTGCATAATCTTGAGCAGTTACTGCCCTATACTGTGCAGAATAATATCTTGGTGCATTATACTTAATGGATTCAACACTCTCTGCTGCATCTCCCTGTTGAGATTTTTGCTTAGTAACTAAATTAACACTTGCAGTAGGATACACTTTACCAGTACTATCTTGTACTTTTCCAATAAAACTAAAACTACCAACTTGATTACCATCAGGTCCTGATGTAACCAAATACTCAAGATCGACAACCTCTCCGTCTTTTACTGCTCTACCAACACTATCATCACCAAATCTTATCTCATACCTCATATCCTCGGTCTCAGACAAGAAGTAAGAACGAGTTGTGGGTGTTACAGTAGCAACAGTTTCTGCACGACTATAGAGGTCATACTGAGTGGATGATTCGTTTGGTCTTACTTTTACAATTAACGTTGAAATATCAGCATCTTCTGAGGCAACTTTATATGTTTGTTTTCCAAATGTATTAACAATATACGAAAAAGTAACCAAAGACCCTTCATAGACGGTAACTTTATCAAGTATAGCCTCACCTGTAGTTTGATTTACACTAACTGTAATATCATTTAAAATATTCCAAAGATATGCACCACCTGATGCTACAGCACCCTTTTTCAAAGTAACTGACGTTGGATATGACCCATTTGTTTGTTCTGTTGTTAAATTCAGTTTTAAACAAGATTTAGATGCACTAATAGATCTAGGCACATAATTCAATAACTTAGCAATATTAACAACATTATCCCGTACTGTAGCAGAAGGCAAAAATACCTCATTTAATGCCATATTTGCATTAAAAGCGGTATAATACGTGTTATATGCTAATAGATCAATTAAATACGACAATGATGATCCATCAAAATCATAATCAGTAAACTCACTACGAGTTCTCAAATACGACTTTATTGATGATTTTACATCATCGAAATCTAATGCTGTTAGGTTATTTGGTTGCATTACTCTGGTCTCTGTAAAACAAATTCTATTGTTTCAACAATGGGTAAACCAACTATTCTATATTCAAGTGATACATTTAATTTATTCCCCTCAATGATTGGAGTAACATCTACCTTAGTAAGTGATACTCTTGGTTCATATTGATTGATTGTCGTCCTTATTTCTTCCGCAATAGTATCTGCAGTAAATGCATCTAGCGGTTCAAATAAAAGTCTGTTTACGGACGAACCGACTAACGGTTGAAACGGTTTTTCTCCAGGAGAGGTCAAAATTATGTTTTTGACTGCTTGTTTAATGGAGTTATCATTATGTACGACAGAAAGATCGTCAGTGAAAGGATTTCTAGCAAAATTAACCGAGAAGTCTTTAAAACTTCTCGATCTTTTTAAGTCAGAACCCCCTATTTTTTTTAAAGCCATCTCCCTATCAGGACTTTATACAATTATATTTATCGCCCTTGTCCACGATAACGCTTTTTTGCTCCATTTCTACTACTAGCAGAATACTTTGAGTGCTTTCCTTTTCCCTGTCGAGTCTTCTTGGGAATTGACTCAATCATATTAGTCCCAGTCAATGACTGTTTAAAAATTGCCATAATTTAACCTCTTGTACAACCTAAAAAAACGTTTTTGCTGCATCCAGTTACTACTGAATTGCATGGATATGCCACAGTGTCATAACCAAAGGGATCTCCAAATACACCTGCTCTTCTTCCGTTAATAAAAACAGTTTTGATAGTAGCTTGATGTTGACGAGCATGTCCTTTAGCACTTTCACGACCACCTTCAATACCAACTGTACACCAATAAGCAGGATTAGTAGTACAACCTGGTGGGCATTTTTTTGGAATTCCAGTATAACATGCCTGATGTGTAACAGGTGTTGGATGTGGAATTAATTCATCTTGATCGATAATAGGAATAATCCTATTAATTAGGACATTTCTTACTATCGGTGATAAAGGAGTCTGTGGCGTTGGTGGCCATAAAGTCGTGGAATCCATGAGTTTTACGGGTTTCATCACGATCTTTGGATCCTTCGGTGGTTTTATACAACCAGGAAGAACTCCTCCTCCTAGTCCTGGATGGTGAGTTGATCCACATCCTGTTCCGTGTCCACTACAAGTTCCCATAAAAAGTGCAGCTGCACCCATACTTATTGGTCTTGCTGCTAATGGCATTCTATTGTCCTCCCTTTTTATTCATCATATGGATTACCATATGCCGCTGCTGCCCGTACCACCGTATTAGCATCTCTAGTAAGATTATGCCAGATCGACATTTCCCCACTTGCTGTCCAAGGTTGACAACCTGGTCCTCTTACAAGATTTCCAAAAGAGAATATATGCACTTCTTGAGTAGTTGTACCATCACCATTATTAATTACACCAGTATCTGTGTTTGGTGTTGCTGTTGGTTGATTACATACAAAATGTGATTTACCAATATTAACAGGTGTACAACCTAAAGTTACTGTCAACTTTTGAACTTTTTGAGGATCGGGGCGGTACTGCCGCATAAGGTATTTAGTATAAGTTGACGCATGTGGTAATTCTGTAAAACTACCTACATTAGTCTGTACCTTAGATTCGTCAATATTAACAAATTCAGGATATACTTGTTGAGTAATATCGTCAATATTTTTTATAACTTCCTTTGCTTCCAATTTTTCAAGATCTTTAATCTCTTGTTTCATATCTTCATCGATTGGAGTATCTTTTAGAAACGTTAATTGAGAAGAATAATCTGGTACAATAAGATCTTTTAATGGATCTGTTTGAAATGTTTGTAATTTACCTTGACTACGTTGATGTACACGGTCTCTTTCAGGATCCATTTTAATTTGCATAGGAGCATTTTTAAAAATATTATTGCTCTCTGCATTAACTCCACCGTAAGAGTCCTCAACTGCCTGTAAATCATCCGCAGATGCACTTATATCGCCCTCTGGAAGGGATTTCATTATACCATGGAACTCAGGGACTAAATCATCTCTTTTTGCTTCATTCTTGGTTACCTCAATTGTCTCTTCATTCGCATTAACAATGACTAATTGTGGTCTTATTTTTGCAGAATATCCCTTTCCTGGTTTAATAATGTCGACAGAAGTTAATGATCCACCACTAAAATTGCCTTTTATTTCTGCTGTTAGATTATTTCCACCAAAATCAGCAACAACTTCCAAATCAGTACCCTTATCTTTTGTAACAACCTCAAATTTAAGGTTACTATCAGTGGTTGAATAAACAAAATCTGGGTTTCCGTCATCTGTAGACTTATTTGGTATAAAATTACCGTCATCATCAGGACTAGTAATATCTAATACAGGTGGTCCTGACAATTTGTCTAAATTTGCTCCCCCATTAGTGATTTCTTTGACTTGTATCTTTGCAGCACCACCCGAAATAGTGATTTTATCACCTACAGTGTACCCAGTACCAGGTTGATTCACTGTTACACTAGAAATGCGGTCAACTAAAACGTTACTTGTATCATCAAGCATCGCACCAACTTCAATATCGACTGTTAATCCGCTTCCAGTACCTCCAGTAGTCGCAATATCTTCACCACTAGCGTATCCAGTTAACTGAGCAGTGGGATTTAAGTCGTCCATATTTCCAGTATTGAACTCATAAACGCCTCCAGAGATGTTTATATCAGTAATTCCGCCACTTTCATTAAGAGAAATCCATGCTGAAGGGTAAATAATACTATTAAAGATGTCTGGAGCCTTCTGATTAACGTCTCCCGTAACATATTGCAGCGATTTATCCAAAAATTCGTATAAACCTATCATAATTGCACGATCAGCAATACCAAAACCCGCTTTTACGGTGATAACATGGTTCCTATCAGAGGTATATTGCGTATCTTTAGTAAAATTACTACCAGATCCGTCAACATACACAATATGATACGGAAATTGTCCTACTTCAGTGTGGAAAGTGCGGGTAATTGTGTGACCATTGATCTTATCACCCAATCTCATAATATCAGTAACGTCACCACCAGAAAGAGTAGAGGTAGCACCAACAGCAGTAATCTTCAAATTCATTGTCATAGTTGCCGTTCCACCACTCTGAAGAGCAACTGTGGTAGATAATGGGAATACTTGACCTACAGTAAACCCTGTTCCATTGTTTAATATTTCAGTACATATCCATTTAGTACCAAGCATAACTGTATTTGATTCAGGTGGTGCAGCAGAATCATCAAATAAAGACTCAATTCTAAACTTTACTCTAAAATTTGATGCATTTGCTCCATCATCAATATCAAAGATTTCAAAATCAGAATTTCCAGCATCTTGATATGTCCATGGATTTTGAGATGAAGTGTAATCAATACCCTCTAACGTATTTGCATTCCATCCATCAGCATAGGTTACACCATCAAAACTAAGTTCAAAATCTAAAACACCATTAGGTACTGTAGTTGCAAACTGATCATAACTAAATGCAATCTTAAGTGATTCAGTATCGATAGCAAATAGTGTAGGGTGTGGGCAATCTGGGTCGCCAGTTAAATCTTCACATCCTTCGTACTTTAATGTGGTTTTGGCGGGGGTACACGTGAAGTTACTACAAGGAACACATGCAGTAGTACCAGAATAACTATTAGATTCACTACCTGGATCATAACCAGGTGTACCTGGCGTACCACTAGGAAGTACTGTAGTTGTAACAGTACCTTCGTCATCTTCTAACCAATATGCTGCTGTACCAATATGACCTGCTTCATCAGACGTATCGTAGATATAAGAAAACCATGTATCCGAAAATTGGAAGTCGAATGACAACATAGTCGGACAAAAATCCAAGTTAATTATAGTTGCATCAAATGCATCTCTACCATAAGTCCAACCTCCACTACAAGGGTCAGTCTTACTTGCCATTCCACAAGTTGCCGATGGTATATGTGGAGATTCGTATTCAGTTAGGTAAAATGGATGCATAATAGCATCGTTATCTCTATCAGGTATGTTATAACTGTGGATAGCGTCGGGGTCACGGATGAAGGAATGTGGATATTCCTTGTATTCAATCGTCACGCCCACAGAAGATCCTACCGTAGGAGGATTTGGTGCCGTATAGTTATAGCAATGTACTCTTCCACAAATATCTGTAAATTGATTAGTTTTACATCCCATTTTCTATCTTGTCTAACCTCTTATAGATTTCGGTAAAATTTCCTGATAAGTTCATATAGTCGTCATACCCCTTTGGTTTGTAATAAGTCTTGGCGGGGGTAGGTATCTCGGAAATATATGTTTCCACCTCTTTGAGGCGATTTCCGAGCAGTTTCAGGCACTCATTAATATTCTTTATAGCCTCTCCTATCTGTTCTCCAGTGACACCAGAAACAGGATCAGTTATGTTTGGGGTTTCGTCAATCATTTGTTTTCTTCAGTGTGAATGCAGTACCATCGTCTGATACATCATAATCTAATTCTTGGTTGAGATCCCATCCCAGTTCTTCACAAACTTCATAAGGTATCGTGACAATTAGATCACCGAAATCATCTTCTTCGAGTTTGGTTGTGAATCTATGGGACATATCTCTATAGGCGATTAATTACTTGGGGATTGTCTGTGGGATTATTCGCTTTCCACTCCATCCATAGTGTATATAGATCATTCTCTACTTGAGAGACGAATGAAGATGCATAACAATCAGCACAGGCATACATCCTAGGGTCTAGGAAGGACTCATGCCTTATAAGTTTCTCCATTGCCCATGTACGTGTTTCTTGCATACCTATTTCCACCTTGGACCAACAACCCATCCAACTAAACTTTTACGAACACCAGATTTAACTTCACATACCCTATGTCTTGTTCTCGAATCAAATATAATTATAGTACCTTTTTTATTTGGAGCAGCAAAAGGTTCCTCTAAATTAAAATCTCCTCGCTTCCGAGAATTAAAATTGTTTACTTTAAATTCTAATTCCCCACCTTCATAATCTTCTGGATCTGAAAGTTGAATTGAAAATGATAACTTTCTTACATACTCACCATTAAGTATAGCTAGATTTTCTCCATGATTAGCAGCACTACTTAATACCTTATCATTTATCATACATCTGTTTATATTATCATCAATATGCCAATTATAATATTCTCCCTTCTTATACTCCGTATATTGAATTTCATTACTATCAAGACCTTCTATGTCATACATGAAATTTTCACGATTTGCTTTCATAATATAATACCATACAAGTCCACCTACCCAATTATTACCCTCAATCCACGCATTCCCACTTTTTCTTATACTCTCAGATTTTTCTAATGAAGGATTTCCATCCTTATCTCGTACTACTGAGTCTTTTATTGATTCATCATATTTTTTTAAATCTTTAACTAAAATATCAACCATCTCTGAAGGTATCTCAGAGAATGTCCAATAAACTAAATGTGCCATGATTTTTTATGCTGTTGTAAGATTGAAGTTTACTGAAAACGTTTTTCTAACCTCATCACTTTTATGAGGAGTAACACCATGTAACATATGACCAGGAAAGAAAATAACCTCACCTGCTTTATAATCAACATGATGGTTATTGCTGTATTGTAGCAGTTTTTTCGTATTTTCGTCAAGGCATGTGTTGTTTCTGTCATAAAAGTAAAAACTTGAAAAATCTGGACCTTTATTAAAAAACATAACACACACTAAAGAATTTTCAACATGATTGTGAATTTCCTGATATTGATTACGTTGATAAAAATTTATCCAAGGGTTAAACATGCGATATTCATAAGGGAACTTCTCATATCTAAAATTTCTACAAATATCCTCACTTAATATATCTAAACTAGGTTGCACTAAACTTTTCCAATCTACAGGTGATAACAGTATTTTATCACTCTCGCAACTACTACCCCAATTAAATTTTGTATTATCGACATCCTTCTCAGTATAAGTTTCTATTTTAGAAAGAAACTCATTAAAATTGGGAATCTCATATCTCCAATAGAAGTAAGATCCCCAAACAATGTTATAGGTCATTTTTTACCTGTGAAAAATTTTTAAATACCTGTGGAAAACATTATTGGAATTATATAGCAATCGCTCTGGGGAACCTTTGTAGGTTAGGGTAGTGGCCGTTTTTAATATTTAACGGGGGCAATTTAACTGTCCTCGTTAACACTTAGCACTGTCACAGTTGTTATAACTTAGTGCATGTAATCTGTAGTTGATTGTTGTTACATAGTGCTTGCCGTGCTCATGTCTCTATTATACCTCAGATGCTTGCAGGTTGTCAAGTGCATGATTGTCGGCAACCTCCCAGAACCATCCGATTGACTTCACATACTCAAAGGGTGTCTGCCTCGGAGTGTTGGGAAATTGGTCTCCACGTTCAAAGCGGATGCCATCGATGTACCTCTCCAAATCGTAGATGGATTGGAATTGACCTCTCAGGATTTCTTGATCGTCATAGATTGTGTAGAGCATTGGCAACTGTTAGTAGATAGGATTTTTCTGAACCCCTCTCATGGTTCATTATACCACGATCTCGGAGTTATTGTCAAGGGTCTCGGAGATTGTTCGGAGTGACTTGACTTCTTTTGGGAGACGTGCTAAGAGTGCATCACCTGAACACATTTCCAGAGAGATAAAACACACACCTAG
>Ga0315332_10000915_pt1 | contig 14893 bp, 16 predicted proteins | sample M110034915metaG_FD_203455 | JGI IMG/M metagenome (GOLD analysis project Ga0315332, IMG submission 203455) | Ammonia-oxidizing marine archaeal communities from Monterey Bay, California, United States - M1 100m 34915 | ecosystem: Environmental > Aquatic > Marine > Intertidal zone | place: USA...
GCCACACCTTGCCGGGCAAGAGCGCGCGCGAGGCGATTCGACGCGGCGTCGAGCGCTGAATGGGTCGTGGACACGCCTTCATGAACGAAAGCGATGGCGTCAGGGGCTTGGCGAGCCTTGCGCGAGAGTGCGCTTCCGTAGGAGAGGGTCGGCATGGAGCGGTTTCTAGACTTCGACGCTAGGCCGCTGCGCCGAGCAAATCCTTCTGGATGACACCGCCCTTGAGGACGAGCTGAACATTGGCGGGATCACGAAAGATCAGCACGTCCTCGGTCGGGTCTCCCTGGACGACGATCAGATCCGCGAGTCGACCTTCCTCGACGACACCGAGATCGACGCCGTGCCGGCCCATCGCCTTGGCGCCATTCCGGGTGCCCCACTGCATGACCTCGAGCGGCGGCACTCCGTATTTGACGTAGGCGTCCATCTCCGATGCGTAGTCACCATGCGGCATCATCGCAAAACCGTAGTCGTCGCCGAGCACGAGGTTCACCCCCGCCGCTCGCATTTTCGGGAGCATCGACACCGTATACTCGAACTGCTCCTTGACCCCTGCGAGCCGCTCCAGGGTCTTCTCCTGCGGCTCAGGGAAGCCGTTTCCGATCGGGAAGGGGCCGTTCGCGTAGTCCCAACTCTCGGCGAAAGCCATGAACCGTTCGCTCCAGAGATAGCTGGGCGCCAGCGAAGCCTCCGCAGCCAGGACCGCGTCGATCCCCTCATCGTCGATCATGTCGCCGTGGTCGACGATGTCGACCCCCGCCTGCGCACACATGATGATCCCCGTCCGCGACGGGCAATGCGCGCGGACCATCGCCTCGCGACCGTGCGCCGTCTCGACCGCGACCTTCACCTCTTCCTCCGACATGAAATTCCAGTCCGGAATGACCTGGCTCCCGTGGCCGTCGCTGATCGCGAGCTTGACGATTTCACAGCCTCGCCCGACCTCTTCGCGCACCGCCTGACGGATATTGTCGACACCATCGACCCGCCGAATCAAGCCATGATTCGAGGTCCCCATATACCAGGAGCGGTTGTCACCGTCCGCCGAGTCCCCTGACGCGATCATCTCGCGCGTGCAGGGAATGACCCGTGGCCCCTTCGTCTGCCCGAGTAGGATCGCCTCCTTGAGGCAAACGTCGAGTAGGTCCCCGTTGCTCGAGCCGATGATGCTCGTGACCCCGAAGTCGATCGCGATCTGCGCGTTCTTCGCCGCGACCATTCCCAGATAGGCGGCCGGCATCCCCTGACCGAGATAAGGCGAAGGGTTCCCCGCGTCGGCCCCGAAACCCGTATGGAAATGGCATTGGATCATGCCCGGCATCAGCGTGCGGCCTGCCAGGTCGTAGAGCTGGTCCTCAGGCCCAGTCACGACGGGGCCCGTTCCGACCGAGGTGATCCGCCCTCCGTCGACGACGACGGTGGTCCCCGCTTCGAGGACTTCGGTCCCGTCAAAGACCCGGCCATTCGTAAAAACACTGCGACCCATCCGGCTCTCCTCTTCCATTCGAATCCGCTCGAACTCTCCGCCGCCCCCCCTACTCCACGCGAAGGGGCGGCAGGCGTCTGCTAGAAATTCGATTCTATCACGTCGGATTCCTGCAACCGCACCCTCTGATGAAGCCAGCTTGCCTGGAGGCGGCCCGCCTGCGATGGTGAGCAAGAGCCCTGCCCGAGATCAGGAGTACCTAGATGGAGATCGAAGGAAAACGTGCGCTGGTACTCGGCGGGACCGCGGGCATCGGGCTCGCCAGCGCGACCGCGCTTCGTCGCCTCGGGGCCACGGTCTTCTGCGCGAGCCGGAGCGCCACGAAGAGAGACCGGGCGCTCGAGGCCCTCGGCGGCGCCAGCGCCCTTCGAGACGTGGACGTACGCGACCGCGATGCGCTGAGCGCTCTCTTCCTCGAGCTGGCCCCGCTCGACATCCTGGTCTGCTCCGCAACCGGCGGAGAACGTGCGATCGGCCCCTTCGTGGAGATGGACCTCGACGGATTCCAGGGCTCCTTCGACAAGCTCTGGGGCTACACCAACGCCGTGCGCCTGGCAGCCGAACATCTCAGCCCCGAGGCGTCAATCGTCCTCGTCAGCGGATCTCCAGCCCGCAAATGCAACGTCGGCGCCTCCGCGATCTCCACCGTCGGCAACGCCGTCGAAGGATTCGTTCGAGCGGTCGCGCCCGAACTCGCCCCCAGGCGCATCAACGTCGTTTCCCCGGGTGCCATCGTGACCGAGATGTTCTCGCCCGACCTGGAGCGGTCTCGGAGCATCCTTGAAGGCGCCACCCAGCAAAATCTGATCCCGCGACCGGGTACCGCGGAGGAGGTCGCCCAGGCGGTCCTCTTCTTGATCCAAAACGACTTCGTGACCGGTACGACGGTCGATGTCGACGGCGGCGCCCTGCTGCCCTGAACCAGGAGAACACTCATGACCGCTCGACCCGAAGGACGAAAAACGCAGGGAAGCACGGTCGTGACGCTACTGGTCGCGGCATACGTACTCGGCGCCTGTGCCGCTCAACCTCCCGCCCTCGATCTGGGTCCGCCGCGACCCGTCGCGCCCGAAGCCGTCGGCATGTCGAGCCAGGCACTCCGTCGACTCGACCGAGTCCTCGAGTCCTTCGTCGATGAGGGTCGCATTCCCGGCTACCAGCTTCTCGTCGCTCGAGGAGGCCACCTCGTCCATGAGAGCGTACATGGCTCGCTCGACCTCGAGTCGCAGCGCCCCCTTCGCCCCGACACGATCTACCGGATCTATTCCATGTCCAAGGTGATCACAGGCGTCGCGACGATGATCGCCTACGAGCGCGGCAACTTCCTGTTGAACGACCCGGTCTCGAAATACCTGCCGGCCCTCGCGGACCTCGAAGTGATGGAATGGGCCGAGGATGGCTCGACCCGAGTCGTCCCCGCCCAACGAGAGGTCACGATCCTCGACCTGCTCCGCCATACCTCGGGCTTCAGCTACCACTTCATCGCACCGCCACCGCTCGGCGCGCTCTATGTCACGAATTCACTCACGCCGGGGCTGCGACCGCTCCCCGTCGACACCTCGCTCGGAAGTGCCGGAGCGGACCAGACGGCGACCCTCGAAGAGATGGTGGAACGGCTCGGCACGCTCCCACTCGTGATGCAGCCCGGCAGCGCCTGGCATTATGGCATTAACATGGACGTCCTCGGACGGCTGATCGAGGTCAGCTCGGGGCAGACCTTCCCGGACTTCTTGAAGGAACACGTCTTCGAGCCTCTAGGGATGGAAGACGCGGGATTCTTCGTGCCCGAGGACCGCATCGACCGATTCGCTGCACTCTACGGCCAGACCCCCGAAGGCGGCATGCGACTGCTCGACCCCCCTTACACGAGCCAATACCGTAAGCCTCCAGCCATGCCCGGCGGCGGGGGCGGGATGGTCGCGACCGCGCATGACTACATGCGATTTGCGCAGATGCTGCTCGGTCAGGGCGAACTCGACGGAGCGCGACTGCTCGGCCCGCGGACGGTCGAATTGATGATGACCAACCATCTCTCGCCGGTCGACTTCGGCCCGCGACCACTGCGCTTCACGGCCGGCTCGGACTACGCAAACGGTGGCCTCGGAGTCGGCTTCGGTCTCACGGGGAGCGTCATCACCGACTCCGCACTGACCGGTTTGCCGATCTCCCCAGGCAGCTTCGGCTGGGGCGGTGCAGCGAGCACCTTTTTTTGGGTCGACCCACTGGAGGACGTCGCCGTCGTCTTCATGACGCAGCTGCTCCCCTCCAATAGCTACCCGATCCGCGCTCACCTGATGAAGGGCGTCAACGCTGCCATCGTCGACTAAACCGATCCATTCTCGCTACTCATCCGTAGCCCCAAGACTACACAACAGTGTTTCGGGACTGTCAGTCTCCCTGAGGAGGCTGCGAGCACGTCTTTTCTTCGGGACGTCCGTGTCGAATTCTGGATACTGGGCCCAATCCCACGAACGACCCGTGCCGATGCCGGGTCCGAGAGAGGCCCCATGACGCACCCCAATCCTCGCTGGCTCCGTCGCTCGCTCCTCGTCCTCGCGTTCCTCTCCGTGGCGGCCCACGGTCGCTGCCCGGGGCTCGACCCGGTCGCCTACCTCGAACTCGAGGCCGCTGGCGTAAATAAATACGTCGGAGAGTTCTCCCCGGAGACCTCCGAAGAAGCCGGCAATGGCTGGACCAAACACACCTTCGACACCGAGGGCGGAGAAGGACCGACCTGCATTGACGGCTCTGAGTTCACGGTCTTTACCCGCCCCGGCACGAATCCGCGCAAAACACTCCTCTTCCTCGACGGCGGAGGCGCTTGCTGGCAAGACTTCTATTTCTGCTCGGTCACTGCGGATCAGGACGCGCCGCCGGATGTCGGCATCTTCGCCGCCTCCTTCGATACGGGAGCCGAGGTCATCGAAAACCCGCTCGCCGACTACAACATCGTGGCTGCGAGCTATTGCGACGGATCGGTCTGGGCGGGCGACAACACGGTCGTCGACCCCAACTTCCCCTTCGGCGGCGTGCGGAACCATCGTGGACTGCGGAACGTGACAGCCGCGATGGACCTCGCCCGCGACGAGTTCGGTTGGGCACGGAAGCTGTTCTTGTCGGGCGCGAGCGCGGGCGGCGTCGGAGCCTCGGCCTTCGCCCCGAGCCTCGCGCGCTTCATCTATGGCAATCAAACCCAAATCAAGGTCTTCAACGACGCGGGCCCCGTCGCGATCAACAACCTCCCGATTCCCCCGATCCTCGCCGTGCTCCAACAGCGCGAGGACGACTGGCAGTTTTCACAGTTCTACCCGGAGAGCTGCACGGAATGCTCGCCCTTCAACCAGGCGACCGAGCTGATCAAGTGGCGACTGGGACGTGATTCCCGCCTCGCCGAGTCGTTCTACAGCACGGATGGCGATTCGACGAACCGTTTCTTCCTCGCGATCCCCGACCAGATCACCTATCGGGCGGTCATTACGAGCGTCCACGGGGAGGTGAATGCGCTCTTCCCCGACACCTACAAGACTTTCATCCGGAGCGGCGATGACAGCCATACGGCGCTCGGCACGCCCCTCTTCTATATAGGCACCGCAGACGGAGTCCCCCTCTACCAGTGGACCGCGGATTTCGTAAGGAACCGTGCCGGGTGGATCAACATCGTGGAAGATTTCGTCCCCGTCCCCGCTCCCTAGCCGATCGTGATGGCGTCGGAACCGGGACGCGAACCTCGACTGCATCTCGCGATAAGGATGAGGGGCCCCTTCGCGTCCACCTCCTCCGCCGACCGCGAGCAGAAGAAATATGCGGTCGGCGGCATCCAGCTCCTCTTCATCGCCCCCCCTGCCCGTCGTCGACCTGAATCGTCGCGCCGGTCACGGCCTCCGACTCCGGTGAGCAAAGATAGAGGAGCGTGGAATCCAGCTGGGCAGGGTCACCGACGCGCTTGCGCGGAAAATGCCGAGTGATGTCACCCATCCGCTCGAGCATACCCGCCAGCATCTCGGACTCGAACGCGCCGGGAGCGATGCAATTCACGTTGATGTGGTTGCGCGCCCACTCGACGGCGAGGACCTCGCTCATCCGCGCGATCCCCGCCTTCGTGATCGAATAGAGCGCCGCGCCATTGCCCGCGTAGTAGAAGGCGCCTCCGCTCGAAATGTTGATCATCCGGCCAGGCGCCTCGGCCTCGATCAGCCGGCGAGCGACCTCACAGCTGAGAAGGTAGGGGCCTCGCAGGTTCGTATCGAAGACGCGATCGATCAGCTCCCGCGACATTTTGTGGGCACGCGCGGCGTCGGGCACGCCCGCGTTGTTCACGAGGATCGAGATCAGCCCGACCTCTCGACTGATGCGCTCGACGACCTCTTCGATGTCGTCGGCATCGGTCATGTCGAGCCGATAGCCAACGGCCTCCCCTCCAGCCTGCTTCGCGATTCGACAGAGTTCTTCGAGCCGCTCCTCCCGGCGCGCCGTCGCCACGACCGTCGCCCCCGCGTTGGCCAGCACGCGGGCGAAACGCCAACCAAGACCCGAGCTGGCCCCAGTCACCAGCGCGACCTGCCCAGACAACGCGCCAGAGGCCTCGGGAAGGGGAGAGTCACTCATCGTCCATCCTCCGGTTCGCCCGTCACGACGCGCCCCGCGTCGGCCGCCTCGAGATGACCCGCCTCGACCATCCAACGGATCAGATCGCGGAAGGACCGCTCCGCGTCGATCGCCGAGCGGCCGAGCAATCCTCGTGCCTCCTCGTCCTGGACCGGCACGCTCCGGGTGAGAACCGCGGCGGCTTCCGAGGTCAGTTGGACCGGGCGACCGAAGCGCTGCGCGAGATCTCCGAATCGACCCATCCAACGCAGCACCGAGCCCGGTAATCGTTGCGCCCCCAGTCGCCGCCCCGTCAAGGATTCCAGCAGCGTGTGATAACGGTCGTGGCGCACGAAGAAGCTCGGCGCCATCAAGCGAGTCGAGGTCGCAGCGCCCTCGAATACACAGCGAATCAACGTCACTAGATCCCGCACGTCGGTGGAGGGCAAACCGCCCTCCGTCACGAGCACGCGCCCGTTCCGCAGCGCGTCGGCGACGAGCTGCGGCCCGACCGAAAACGTCGGATCATGGGGTCCCTGGACCGCCGCGGGATAGACGATCGTGAGTGGCATCTCGGACTGCGCCGCGCGCGCCGCGCGTTCAGCCTCTGCCTTCGTCGATGCGTACATCTCCGCCGGTGTCGTGACTGGGTCTGCCGCGGTCAAGGAGGGCCCGGCGGGCGGAAAGAGTGCCAGGATGCTCGAGACGTAGACGGCCCGCTCAACGCCCGCCGAACGTCCGGCCTCCAGCACGTAGCGGGTCCCCTCGACGTTCGTCTCCCAAAGCATCGCCGCGTCTGCGCGATCAGGAGAGAAGCGACCCGCGCAATGAAGCAGTCCCGTGCAGCCGCCGAGCGCGCGCATGAGCCCTGCCCGATCGTTCAGCTCGCCCTCGATGACCGCGAGGTCTCGGCAAGCGTGACCCAAAGGCGCCAACACCCGGCCGAGCTTCTCGGCGTCGCGCACGAGCGCGCGCACCGCGTGCCCTGCGGAGAGAAGTTCGGCGACGGCGTGGCAGCCGATCAATCCGGTCGCCCCCGTGACAAGGATCGTCATCGCGCCGCTCGCCACCCCTCGATCAATAGATCGGCCCGACGAAATTGCCCCAGAGATCGAGTAGAAGAAGGCTGATCGCGCCCGCAGCGAAGGCCTCGAGGATCGTCCGTGAGACGGACCAACGCGGATCGCTGATCTCTTCGTCCATCCGGTAGACGTTCGGGAAGCTCACCAGAAAATACATCGAGTAGAAAACCGACCCCCATAGAAGCATCGCATCGAGATCGACGTACCAGACGTTCCCAGAGGCGGCCTGTGTGATGTAAAGACGCGTCTCGGCCCAGGCGAAAAAGAGCGCTGTGACCGCCACGATCCCGATCCAGGAAATGCGCCGCCCCGTCGCGCCGAGGCCCAAGGTCATGGAGCGAACGCGTCGCATACAAATGATTGCGAGCGGGTGATAGACCATGAAGAACGCCACGGCGTTCAGATACATGCCGGGTGGGACCTTCTGCCAGGTCTCAGCCGCGGTCGCCTCGTCGGGACCGACCAGCGCCGCATCGAAATAGAGCGTCACGTCGTCGAAGCGGTACCGCAGCCCCAGGAGCTCGAAGAAATACTCCGTGTGGAAATAAGTCACGAGGAACACGAAAACAAACATATACAGGTTGAACTTGAACCAGTAGCTCTCCTGCCAAGGGATACCCGAATCTCGTCGGAGCCAAGCCGGAAGAAGCACGCAATAGGGAATCCACATGCAGAGGTTCTGCGTGATATGCCAGAAATTATTCGTATCGAGCCAACCCATGCCCTGAACGACGCCGTTGTAGAGGAAGAAGATGGGGACATAGGTGAGGAAGAATTTCTCGGCCCAGGCCTTGTCCGGATTCGCCGAGAACCATCGCGTCCGAGAGAGCGCGGGGGCTGTATTCATCGTCATACGGGTCGATCTCCGTCGATTACGCAGCGCCGAACCTCGCGCGCCAGAGGATAATGATCCGAGAGCCCACGATGGACCGTCGATCGCTCGTCCCAGATTACGAGGTCGCCGACTCCCCAGCGCCAGCGCGCGTGAAAGACGGGTTGGTCGATATGACGGAGGAGCAAAGCCAGAAACGCGTCGCTCTCCCGAGATTCCAATTCAACGATCGAGCGCATGAAGCCGCCCCCCCAGAGCAGCGCTCGTCGACCGTTCTCAGGGTGCGTACGAACCAGGGGGTGTTCGACGGACGGATAGCCTTCCCGCAGCTTCGCCGCGATCGGCGCCGCCGCCTCGACGCCGAGCTTACGCTCCATCCCTCGAATGAACGACTCGTTGTCGTGACGCACATGGAGTCCGTCACAGAAGCGGCGCATCTCAGTCGAAAGTCCCTCGTAGGCGGCAGTCATCGACCCCCACATCGTATCGCCACCGCGACCCGGTACGACCGTCGCGCGCAGGAAGGCCGCGGTCGGAGGCTTCGCGGTCCAAGTCACGTCCGTATGCCAATAGTCCGTCGACGGCGGGCTCTCAGCGCTATCCGTGATCGTCTGCAAGCTGGGCGACCTCTCACCCAACACTTTCGAGAGGGGAAAGATGCTCGGGGTACCGAAGCGGCCCGCGAATCCGAGATGGCCCACATCGTCGATTCCCGTGTTTCGAAAGAAGACGACCTCGTGATCGAGGAGCGCCTGGCGAATCGAAGCGATCTCGTCGTCCGCAGCATCGCGGATATCGATGCCCCGAATCACTGCGCCAAGGGCGCCTCCGAGCGGTTCTATGTCCAAGGATCAACCTCCTCGCTCGACCCGCATTCGTCTCGCGGCGGGTTCGGTCGGATATTCCCCGCCCCGACGCTTTCCGGCAAGTCCAAGGCGCTCGCCGTCGCCCACGAGGACAGTGAAGGGGTCCTCGCCCAGCACATGGTCATCCGCTCGCCACTGATCGATGGATACCACGGAATCACCCGACAGGCTGAAGCCCCCGTGGATCCGACAGAACCCCTCCGCCCCGGCGAGAGGCTGCTCTGGCTCTCTCGGGCTCATCCCGATCCTTCCACCCTACGATCGACTCGCGAGACCGAGTGGTCCCAGTCGAGAACCACCGTCCAGTCTGCGTACCCTGGCAGCGACGCCAGCATGGCGCGGGTCACCCGCTCGTAGTGCTGCACGAATCGATCGACCGCAGCCGCGTCGAGACGCCGGTCACGTGGAAGCGACGACTCCTGCTGCAAACGCCAACGGCGAACGGCATCGAGCCCCGGCACCTGTAGGAAGACGAGCTCGTCCAAACCCGACCAGAGCTCGGCATACTCCTTCGCGAGCCGATCGTTGACCTCGCGGCGCCAGATGCCCTCTGGATCCAACTCAGCCTCGAGAGGGTTGACCGGTTCGAGAAGCGCACGATCCGCAACGGGCGTCGCACCGACACACCAGCCCTCGAGCACGACGAGGTCGAAGGGGCCCTCCAGCCGAACGACTCCGGCCCTATCATCTCGCCCCTTGTCGAAGACCGGACACTCGAAGCTCCCGGGACCCAGGAGCCGTTCGAGCGCCTCCCGGCACCACTCGACGTCGTGGGTGCCGGGCGGTCCTCGCGTCTCGAAGAGGGGGTGGACCGAAGCACCGAGAGTCTGACGTTCCACCTTCGTTCGGTAGAAGTCATCGATCCCGAGGACCGCCGCGCGAAGGCCGACCGCCTCACATGCCTCCACCAGCAGCCGTGCGAGCGTCGACTTGCCCGCACCTTGGCCTCCCGCGAGACCGACTCGACGCGGCTTCGACTGCGTCCAAGCCAAGGCAAGGCGCGCAGCCAGCAGCCGATAGTCTGCGGGCGCCCCCGGATCGATCCCCGCGACGACCTCGGCCTCCTCCCTCGTCGAGGTCACCACGACCCTCTCCTCCTGCGCACCCTCGGACTCGATTCGGTGCAGAGGCTCCGCATCCCGAGCCCCTGCCATGCTAGCTTGTCCGATCTTCCTGAGACCCCTGACTCGACCCCCTTCGGCAGGAGAAATGTCCCATGACGATCCGCACAGGCTTCATCGGTCTAGGTAACCAGGGCAAACCGATCGCCGCACACCTCGCCCCCGCTGGCTTCGAGACCACCGTCTACGACATCGCCAAAGAGCCGGTCGCAGAGCTCGTCGCAGGCGGCGCGAAGGCCGCCGAGACACCCCGCGCCCTGGGAGAGAACGCGGACGTCGTCGGCATCTGCGTCCCCGAGGATAAACACGTACGGGCCGTCGCATACGGCGAGGACGGGTTGATTGCCGGCCTCTCCGCGGGCGCGACCCTCCTGATCCACAGCACGATCCTGCCCGAAACCGCAGAAGAGATCTCCGCTGCTGCTGCGGAGAAAGGGATCGAAGTCATGGACGCGTGCGTCACAGGCGGCGCCGCACGGGCAGAGTCCCGACAGCTCACGCTTTTGATCGGCGGCCCGAAGACAGCGCTCGAAAAGGCCCGACCCTACTTCGAGGCCGTGACCGATGTCCCGCTGATCCACGCGGGCCCGCTCGGCTCCGGCGCCAAGCTCAAACTCTGCATCAATCTGATCACCTACATTCAGTGGGCGGCCGCCTTCGAAGCCACGACCCTCGCAAAGAGCGCGGGACTCTCTCTCGAGGTCCTGCAGGAGGCCGGCAAGTCCAATGGTCAGATCACGCCAATGATGCTGGCCTACATCGAGAGCCAGAACATGTCGGAAGAAGCGAGTAGCAGCGAGACCTACCAACGCTTCATGCTGAACAACACGCGGATCGCGGAGAAGGACCTCGCCTGGGCGCTCCAGCTCGCGCGTCAAGGTGAGATTTCGCTCCCAGTGGGCGGCCTCGTCTCCCAGCTGATGGGCAAGCTCTACGGGGTAGACGACGACGCTCGCAACTGAGCACTGGGGTGACGATGACCAAGGCAAGGGACAAGCTCGAAGACTTCGACGACGTGTCGATTTACGGAATCGGGCCCGCGCGTCGGCAAGCCCTACTGGCGCGGACCGAGGAGTGTGCCGTCGTCTGGTCGACGCGAGACGGCTGGCCGGTCGGTGTCCAGCACCTCTACATCTGGCGAGACGAGCGCTTCTGGGTCACCTGCACGGGGGCCCGTAAGCGCGTCCCCGCGCTTCGAGCACGCCCTCAGAGTTCAGTGATCGTCGCCTTCGAGGGCGAACAGACGCTGACTGCGAAGACCCTTGCGACGGTCCACGATCACGGCTCGGCGCACCACGACTGGTTCTATGCCGCCCTCGCGGAACAGGCCCTTCCCGGCCAGCCTCCCGCGATTCGGGACGCCGGGGCCGAAGCCTGGATCGAGCGACTCGACACGCCGGACCGGGTCGTGATCGAGCTCGTGCCGCAGAAGTGGATCAGCTTCGACGGACGCAAGGTCAAAGCGCATGGCGAGGGGAGCTGGAAGCCGGGGGATCCCTGGGACGAGCCCGACGATGCACCCCACAACGGTTCGCCCGGCGCGGGTCAGGGGCGGTAGACGGAAATCTCGACCGCATCGGGCTGATCGCTGTACTCGAGCGTAGACTCGCGGTGCTCGCAGTCGTAATGACCACAGGTCCGCACGTAATCGAGGTATTCGGTCGGATCGAAGAGCGGGCCCACGTTGTCTGCCACGACGAGGCTACCGGGGCGAAGCAGGCCCGCCGCCTCGATCGCGAGCAGATCGCGCTTGTAGACGTCCTTCCAATGGTCGAGGAAGACGAGGTCGAAGGGACCCTCGAGGGTCGGGATCGTGTCGACCGCGTCGCCGTGCACGAACTCGACGCGGTCGGCGAAGCCCGCGTACTCGACGTTCGCGCTCGCCGCTTCGACGCTCTCCTCCCCGAGTTCCAGGGACACCACTCGCCCTCCGGGTCCGAGCACGTTCGCAAAGAGGATCGCCGAGTAGCCGCAGAACGCGCCGAGTTCGAGCACACGCGCCTGCGACGGGAGCCCGGAGAAGAGTTCCTGCACCAGGGGGCCCTTGTCCGGACCCAGGTTCATCAGGAAGCGCACCTCCAGCGCATAACGGTCCATCGCGGCAAGGACGCTCGCGGGGTCCCCCCGCCGCGCGTTCGCGACGACGTAGTCACGCACGCGCAGGGGGTGGCTCTCGAGTTCCGGGGGCGACCACGTGCGATCAGACACGCGCGATCAATCCTCCGAGGTCCGGTAGTCGCCGAATTGTTCGTCCCGCTTCTGGAGCGCGCTCGTCAGCTTGCCCGAGCCGGCGCCCGTCTGGCTGATGAACTCGTCGAAGCTCTTCTGGTGGATCGCGAGGGAGCAGAGCTCCGTGCCCTGACGGATGCCCTGGCGCATCCCCATCACCTCCATCTGGCGATGAACGGCGCGCTTGTTGAGCTGGACGATATCGGGCGGGAGCGAGGCCATGCGGCCGGCCATCTCGAGGGTCTTCGCGTCGAGCTCGTCGGCCGGATAGGCGCGGGTCGCCCAGCCGCGCTCCGCCGCCTCGATGCCGTTGATCGAATCTCCGGTCAGCATCATCTCCATGCCCCGGCGCATCCCGACGAGCCAAGCGTGGAATTGCATATCCGGCACCCCGAAACGCACCGCGGGATATCCCATCTGCGCATCCTCAGCCATGTAGACCACGTCGCAGCCCGTCGCGAGTTCACTCCCACCGGCGAGACAGAAACCGTGGACCTGAGCGATCACGGGCTTCGAGAGTTCCCAGATGCTCATCCAGCCTTCGGTCACATGGCGCGGATACATCCCCTCGCCACCCGGCGTGAAGAAGGGATATTCAAGCCCCTCGTTGCCTCCGCCCAGGTCGTAGCCGGCAGAGAAACACTTGCCCGCGCCACGAACGATCATCACGTGGACATCGTCTGCCTGATCTCCCGCGCGAAGAGCATGGAGCACCTCCGCACGAAGGGCATGATTGAGGGCGTTGCGCTTTTCGGGACGATTGAGCGTGATTCGCCGTACGTGGGGCAGCGGTTCGTCGACGAGGATCACATTGTAATCATCGGCCGAAGTCGGCCAGCTCGCCTCGAGTTCAGCTTCCGTGGCGGGAGAATCTTTTTCGTAGCTCATCTGCAGGGCTCCGTATGCATGAGGGGATCCGGGCGCGAACGGCAGCGCATCGGACGACGGATCCTAACCGATGGCGCCTGCCGAGCCACCGGGCCCGCGCGCGCACGTGATAGCCTTCCCCGAGCAACTCGAGCCCACGAGGAGGGGACCGTGGACCACCGGCGAGACTGGACGAGAAGACGATTCACGACGCAGGTCGGCTGGGCGAGCCTCGGCCTCCTCGGCCTGACGAGCGCCCGACCCGTTCGCGCCGCGCCACCGGGGGCCCCGGCGACCGGGGGGCTGCCCATCTCGACCCTCGAACAGAGCCCCTTCGTCTACATTTCGCCTCTCCAAACCGATGGTCGAGAGAGCCGATGCCACGGAGAGGTCTGGTTCGCCTGGATCGAAGGGGCGGTCGTGGCGACGGTCGCCCACGACCGATGGAAGGCCCAGGCCGTCGACCGGGGACTCGACCGCGCGCGCATCTGGGTGGGCGATCATGGTCGCTGGAAGAACTGGTACGGAGGGACGAATGAAGCCTTCCGTGTCGCGCCCTCATTCGACGCGAGGGCCGAGAGGGTCCGCGACCCGGCGCTGCTCAACCGGCTGCTCGAACACTACGAAAAGAAATATCCCGACGAGATCGATCAGTGGCGCGACACGATGCGGGAGGGCAACGCCGACGGCAGCCGAATCCTGATCCGCTACGTCCCGATCGAGCGCTGAGGCCGAAAGCCCCGCAGACCGACCGCTCCGATCAACCCCAATGCCCCTGCCCATAAGGCGCGTTCCAGCAATGGGCGAGGCGCCCGTCGTCGTCGAGCTGAAAGACTTCGATCCCACACATCGCGACGTCCTTGCCGTCGGCCTGCATGGTCATGTTCCAGACTCCCGTGACGGTTCGGTCGTCTGCGTGCACGACGACGTTGGTGATCTTCACGCCCATCTTCTCGATTCCGAACTGGACCCGCGCGATCTGCTCATCATGAGTGAGCTCCGTGGTCTTGCCCTCGGGATCGTGCCGAGTGATTGGATCCGCGCAAAGCTCTCGGATCAGCTCCAACTTCCCCTGATTATTCACCTCTTCCCAGTAGCGCTCCATCACCACCTGGGCTCGGGGCTTCGTATCATCGGACATCGTATGGCCTCCTCAGATCGGGCGCCTATCGTAGGCGCTCTCGGGCCCGTCGCAACGATTCTCGCCGGCTCGACGCTACCTTATGGGACCGCGCGCTCTGGAGGTTCCTGATGTCCATGCCGAAGAGAACTGCCCTCATCACCGGAGCCTCCGCCGGCCTCGGCGTCGAGTTCGCCGACCAGCTGGGCGCTCGAGGCTACGAACTGATCCTGGTAGCGAGGCGAAAAGAGAAGCTCGAAGAGGTCGCCGCGACACTCTCCGAACGACACGGCGTCTCCGTCCACACGGCGAGCGCCGACCTCTCGGACGCCGATGCTCCAACCGAGCTCGCCGCCTGGACGAAAGCCGAAGGATTGGAGGTCGACTACTTGATCAATAATGCGGGCAGCGCTGGCCCGCATCTCTTCGAGGAGGAGGATTGGGCTCCCCAAGCAGCCTTCCTCCAATTGATGATGACCTCCGTGACCCAACTATGTCATCACTTCGTCCCGCCGATGAAGGAGCGCGGCTTCGGCCGAGTACTCAACGTCTCTTCCTTTGCCGGCCGCATCGCGCGGGCCGCCGGCGGCCATTACGGCCCCTCCAAGGCCTACCTGGTCGCATTGAGCGAAGAGCTGGCGCTGATGCTCGACGGGACGGGCGTCCAGGTCTCCGCACTCTGCCCCGGCTTCACCCATACGGATTT
>Ga0315332_10000918_pt1 | contig 14874 bp, 8 predicted proteins | sample M110034915metaG_FD_203455 | JGI IMG/M metagenome (GOLD analysis project Ga0315332, IMG submission 203455) | Ammonia-oxidizing marine archaeal communities from Monterey Bay, California, United States - M1 100m 34915 | ecosystem: Environmental > Aquatic > Marine > Intertidal zone | place: USA...
ATTCTTTTTTCAAACGTTCGATAAGTGCTTCGACTTGCCGTTGAATCTGCTGTGGTGCCGTGACGATTAAGCAATTGCAGACAGGTTGGTAGATGTAGCGAACTTTTTCAGAGTTAAGTTGGGAGCCGAGGGTTTCGATAATCAATCGCTGGAATTGGGGCGAGGGTAACCGTTCTGGAACTAAACCGCTCAGGGCGTAAACCTCGAGATCAATTAATTGGGCCGAGCGATCGTAAGTCGTAATCATCAGGGTTTTGTCGTCGACCGCCGTGTAGGTGAGGTTCATCGATCGAGTCAACTCCTCGATCGTTTGTTGCATGGTGGTTTCTACGACATTGCCGGGGATCGAGGTTTGCGGTCCCCAACCATCACTTAACAGAGCGTTGAAGTCGGGGATTGTGGTGATGCCCGTTTGCTCACTAAGACGTTCTAGGAACACAGTCAATTCAGATTGGACCGACTGCTTGAGCTGAGATTTTTGGGCAAGGCCTGATGCAAGTTTTTTCCACTTAGAAGCAAGTGTTTTCTTGGCCGTTGGATCCGCCGGATCTGCCTTGATTTTTAACGATGCGTTCAATTTGGCCAATAGGTCGCCAACCTGATTCTGAACCGATTCACTACAGTTGACAGTCAACTGATTGTCTTTCACCGCGATGGTAGCAGGGTCGTTGGCGACAACCCACGATTCAGGTGCAATGAGAACCTGAATCTCAGAGATGAGCTGAAGTTTGGATTCTGGATCTAGGGCAATGACGGCCGGAAAGTCAAAGGTCTTTTGAGTTTTTTGATCGGTGGGAAAAACTCCAATCGAAATTCCATTACCTTCGACTCGGTATTGCATTTCCAATGGAGTTAGCAGGTCATCCAGGGTTTCTTTCAGCGAGGAGTTTGATTTCTCGAACTTAATTTCGGGGTTAGGCAGTTTGCCAGTTGCAGCAATCGAGCGGGCATCAATCGTCATTGGCAATCCGGATAATGAGGAAAGATCGCTGAGGATTCTTTGCAGGTGAACCGGTGAGTCAAATTTTACTCCCGGTACGAATAGCTCGAGCTGTTCCTCAATTTCCAGTTGGGGAAGGTCGGGTTTGCTAATGATGTATTTGGGGATTCCAATGTTCTCTCGAGTCCGGATTGCCGCAGTTAAATCTTTGAATTCGAGGAGCGAGGTGCCGGCACCGGCGAGTAGGTCGGTTAAGTTACCAAGATCATTTTCGAAGGCTTCGACCATGCCGATTTGAGTTTTTTGTGGAGGTTCTTTGGTCGGCTCAATATCAAGTGGTGAGTTGGGCGACGGTGGGGAGAACGGGCTTGAGCCAGATAGTTTCGGGGGCGCTTCCAGTTCTTTAGTTTCCTGGTCGTTACCTTCGTTCTCTTGGTTAGGGTTCACAACTTCACCAATGCCAGGGGCGCTCATCTCTTGAAGTTTAGAATTCTTGCCTCCCACATTTGCCGGCGGTTCATTCGCGACCTGATCGTTGTTGTTTTTAGTTTGGTTTTTGGCCGCCTGGTTGTTAGCCACTTGGTTATTTTCAGCAGGCGGGCGGGCGTCGATGATGGGGGGGGCTTCACCTACATCTGGCCCAGCCTGTTTATCAACTCGATTTTCGGCAAAGGGGCCTACATCGACCAAATCATCTTCGTCAAGCATGCCTCCCGGATCATTCGCGATAGCGACTGGATCTGGATTAGGTTGGGGGTCGGGGTCTGTCGTATTAACGGTTTCGTTATTTTTTGAAGATGCATTAAGAACAATCGCGATGCAAACGGCGGCGAGCAATAGGATCGTTGCTAATGCTCCAAATAGAACGAGTGAAAATGTTTTACGGCGTCGTGTGCCTTCTCCAGTCCATTGTTCATTGGGGAGCACTGGACCTCTGACTAATTGATCTGAGTTCTGTTGTACTGAGTTTTGTTGAGGTGATTCGACTGGAGTGGATTTACGCGCGGCGGACGGAGCGGCGTTTTGGGCAGCAGGTTGTTGGTAGGAAGCCGCGGGAGTGTGCGGTGGATTCGAGCCGGGCAACGCATCGTCTAGAAGATCTTCGATATCCTCAAAGTTCCCCTTGCCAGCGACGGCGGATGCATCCAAGTTTTCAGCAGAAATCTGTGAATCAGATTGTGAGGGAGGAGGTGACCAGCCTTCAGGTGGTGTGACGTGTAGCATCGTCCCGCATTTTGGACAGGCAAGTAATTGTCCGACGGCCGAGGCTTTGGTGACCTTCAAGCGAGCTGCACATGACTTACAGATGAGGGAAAATGGCTGCACCGGAAAACCTCGTCGAGTGAATGTAGTCGTTTACCGAACGGCGACGTGACAGAGCATGATTTTTTCACGGTTCGCTGTACAGCGGTATTCTATGGTTTTCGTCGACATTGCACACGCTATCTTTCAATCGAATTTTGGAAAGCAATCGATTTACTTGTGTTTCGGTCGTTCTGCGGGGCGATCTGGTATGGCCGATGGCAGTAATCTGTCGACACTTAGCCAGAGATGAGTTGACGCGAGCAATTAACGTCGATCCAGGGATTGATCAGATTGGTTGAAAAAAAGTCAATTACGATACATTGCAAAGCAAGCCGCGGAGAATGTGTTGCTTGATTAAGGTAGTTCAGGCACCTGGAACGCAGGTGGTAGTTGGTAAGATTTAGCCGCCGCCGCCGCTCTCGTCGTAATCAATATCGCCTTTTGTCCGGGGTTCTCGGGATCGTCGCTGACCACCCAGATTAGTTTACACATTGGGTCATTGGCCCCGGTAATATCTTTGGAAGGATTGGCGGCCATCATGATTGATGTCAGGATTTCTGCGACGCTTTTTTGCTCGATGACCAGTTCGCTGGGACGTTGGTTTTTTGTGATTCCATCTTTTTCAAGATCTGCTCCGATGAGACGAATATTGAATTCAAAAGGGAGCTTACCAAGATCATCTTTAATTTCGGTTTGAAGATCCGCGATGAGTACATTTAGATCAGGAGGGTTGGCGATATTTAAATCTCGTTTTGTCGCGAGCAGTTCATCAAGTGTTTTAGGGCCGGCGTAAACTGGCGCAGCCGTACCACCGGTGCCTGCGGAAAATGAGATCGCATGTTCCGTTGCTGCAATCAAATTGTGTGCCGCCATTGGAGGAAGCCAGCAGTTGGCGACCACTTGTCCATGTTCGACGTTCCAACGTAGATTTTTGTAAAAGTCAGCAAGCATGCCGCCGTAGCGAATACGGACCACATCCCAATATTGACTGGATGGTATCTTTGCTACGAAAACCATAATTTGATCCCGCTGTTTTTTGAATTCGGCGGCCATCATGGTTTGCAGATCCAACGCTTTCAAATCGACATTTTTGTCGAGTATTAATTCACAGTAGCACTCGCCGTCGAGATGAAAACTAACCAGCCCACCGCGGACTTCATCGGGCATCATAATGCTCAGTTCACGGTTTAGCAGTTTCGATCTGGCCCCCATGAGGCTTTGCCCTTGGTCGTTGAACAATGAACTCCGCAAGAAGAGCAGATTGACATGGCGATCACGGTCGGTCCATTCGAGCAAATCTCCTAAAGAACCGGCAAGCATCGTGGCACCGAGGTTGAGAGCGACATCCTCAATCAGTTGTTTTTCACTGAAGGCAAATTGTGTGATTTGGGTGTCGGATTTCTGCTCACTGACGGAGTCCTCTTGATCTTCAGTGGACTCCCTCTCCGCCGAATTATTCGCCATTGGCACATTAGCTGGCTCGTCATAGATCAGGTAAAACGCTGTTTTGTCATCGCTGGATGTGTAGATTTCTTGTTGGTTCTCAAGTTCTCGTAAAGTAGGTCGGTTCCAGGCTTGCATCAAACGAGATTTATCGACCGGGTTTCGAAACTTGACAATGAAATAAGGTGAGTAGGTCAGCTCGCCGGTATTGTGAAATGAGATCGTTAATCGTTCGATGTTTTCGAGTTCGGCTCCGCTTTGGTTTTGGAAGTTTTTAATGACTTCAGCCATCGCTGGGCCGAGGCTTTGCACGACGAGTTTACCCTCGGAGGAACTTAAGAGTTCCGATAGGCGAATGGAAAACAAAATTCTCGATCCCGGCGGTAGATAAGAGACTGCCAAGGGCGGGCCGCTGGTTGGTGTTTCCCACAGGGATCGATCGTCATCGTCAATAAGTTTTTGAACGAGAGTCGGACGTAATTCAGGAGAAATAACAGCGGTGTCCGGGGGAGTTGCCCCAGGTGTTATCGGGTCTGAGATCTTTGGGTCACTAGTGTCTGGGTCGGATTCGTTAGGCGAAATGTCCACGACAGTGGTCTGTGACGCGTTGTAGATTAAAAACGCAGATACTAAAGAGACTGCCAACAAACCGGCCGCGATTGCGGTCGGTACTTTCCACTGATTTTTTTTTCGGCGTTGAGCCGCTTCGGCTGCAGCTTGAATTTTTTCACTCCGCTCGATAGAGCGTTCGGAAGAGTCGTTCAGCGATTCTTCTTCCTCTTCCCCAGTCTCAATTTCAGGAATGAATTTCGCAGAAATTGGTGCATTGCCAGGGAAGTTTGGACTTAGCGATTTTCTAAAAATCAGCCGCGATTTGGAAGGAGCGCCGGCAAGGGTTTCGATTTCCTTTGCCTTTCCCGAAAGCAAAGCCAGCATGTTGCCAACTTGTTGGGCGGATGTTGGGCGATCGCCTGGTTGTTTGGCAAGTAACTGGCTCATCAAAGAGGATAATTCATCGGGCAAATCATACTTCTCAAGCGTAGCCGGGCTATCATTCAGACAGGCATTTTTCTTCTTTTTTAAATCCTGTTCGGAAAAAGGAGGCTTGCCAGAAATGATTCGGTAGAGAGTGCAGCCGACCGAGTATAAATCTTGTGCGATGCCTTGGTCTTCCGACCAATCTGCGTCTGGTTTATCCCATGCCTCGGGGGCGAGATAATCAAATTTCGATTCACTCCCTTTTTCAGATTTATCGGGGGTATCAAAATCTAAATCGTGGGTGAGATTAGACCGAAGTTGAACTGCTCCGTTTTTGGCGATCCAGATTGTTCGGGGAGAAACCGCATTGTGGACAATTTTGTTTGCGTGGAGTTGTTCAAGACCTTTGACCGCCTGCGCCATCACTGCGCAGGCTTTCTTCCAAGGCAGCCGCGCTTTACGGGGCAGTTTTTCCTGAAGGTTCACCCCTTTTGCTATTTGTGTGACTACGAAGCGGTGGTCGGCGGTAGTCACCGATTCGAAGGTTTCCGCCAAGTTTGGGTGCTGGATTGCTACGAGTTGGGTGGCTTCATTTTCAATTTTTTCCCAGGTTTCCAAGTCTGAAGTTTCGGATCCCGCAATAAATTGTAAGAATACCGGGTAACCTGTTTTTTTGTGCCTGGCCTTGAATTGGTCTCGGAAGACGCCAAATTCAATTTGTTCGGTGACGACATAATTTCCGTATTGGAAGGGACCGTGGTACCCGGCTAACAGAATTTTTGATTGGTATCGTGTAATCGCATTTTTATTGACAAGGAACTCGGCGAGAGAATCCGGATTTTTTTCTCCTGAGAATTCAGAAAATTCCGAGAATAAGGTCTGTGTTTCAGCGACTCCAACCAATTTGCTTTCGGTTAGGAGGTTCCAGAATTGAGTTATGTCGATTGTCACGAGCCGCCTAATTAGAAAAAATCAGGTTACACCACAGTCTTGCCTGTGATTGTTTTCGTTTGTCAGGGCAACTGGTTTTTAATTGCCCTGATTGCGGTTATCTACCGATGTTATATTGTAGGTCAAAAATCAGGTAAATCGTAGTGTGTCAAAGTTGCTTAAATTGATGCAATAACAACAAGATAGGTTAATTGCGGTTAGTTCGTTAAGAGTTTGTTGAAATTCTGGCGGACGCAACGGCTTTTTTAGATCAGTGAGCGGTTAGATGAATTCGAATGTTGCAAATCGTAAACATATGAACGCCTATGAAACGGTGCTCCATTACTTCGAACGTGCTGCGGATGCATTGGAGCTCCAAGAGAGCACTCGGCGATTGTTAAAAATGCCGAAGCGTGAGATCACTGTCGAGGTCCCGGTCGAAATGGATGACGGGCGATTGGAGACGTTGGTGGGATATCGGGTGCAGCACAATAACGCCCGGGGGCCAATGAAAGGTGGATTACGATTCCATCCGGACGTTGATCTCGATGAAGTTCGCGCACTCGCGTCGTTGATGACTTGGAAGACTGCCGTTGTCAATATTCCCTATGGCGGAGCCAAGGGTGGAATCTGTGTGGCTCCGCGTGAATTGAGCCGAAAAGAAAACGAAAGAATCACACGAAAATTTGTTGATCAAATCCACGACATCATCGGACCCGATCGCGACATCCCTGCCCCCGATATGGGAACTAATTCTGAGACGATGGCCTGGATTAGGAATCAGTGGGAGAAATACCACGGATTTAATCCGGCTTGCATCACCGGAAAACCGGTCGAAGACTACGGCGCTAAAGGTCGAGAGGAAGCGACCGGTCGCGGTGTTGGTATTCTATCTTTCAAAATGTTGAAGCGTTTGGGAAGGTTGCCGAAAGATACGCGGGTCGTAATTCAGGGATTTGGAAATGTTGGATCGCATGCAGCGAAGTTCATGCACGAATCAGAGTTTAAAATTGTAGGCATCAGTGATGTTAGTGGTGCTTACTACCGAGAAGACGGTCTCGACATTCCCGCGGCACTGCACCACGTGATCGAAAATCGGTCGCTCGAGGGGTTGGGCAACGCAGAGAAAATCACGAACGAGGAACTGTTGGAGTTGGATTGCGATTTGCTCGTCCCCGCAGCGCTTGGTGGTGTCGTAACCATGGAGAACGTTGAGAAGATTAGGGCGAAGTATATTGTCGAGGGTGCAAATGGACCTGTTGATGCTGACGCAGACGAGCGATTGTTTGAGCGTGGTGTCGCAGTGCTCCCAGACATTCTCGCTAATGCTGGTGGTGTAACGGTCAGTTATTTTGAATGGGTTCAAAACAGACAGTATTACAGTTGGGATTTGAATCGTGTACGGCAGCAGCTTGATTCAATTCTGTCATCGGCCTTTGAAGACGTTTGGCAGTTGGCAAACGAGAAGAATGTTAGTCTCCGAACCGCCGCGTTCATGATTGCAATTCAACGGGTGAAACGTTCGACGGAACTCGGCGGATTTTAAAAAGTCTGAACGTCTTGATTCGAATTTCCTAAGATCGGGCAATTGGTTTACACTGGGCACACGCGACACTTATTTTGTACACGTACCGCAACAGGTGGCGTTAGGGTGTCAAGGCTCGTCGGGGTTCTTTTCGAGGTCGTAGCAAGGCATGAGTTGTGCCGTGTGCCGAGAGTTTCGAGAATTCAAGGCATAAATCGTTGCTGGATGTCGAGGCGATCGCCGGGGCGTCTTGAGCATTGATGGTAGAAAACGTTACACGGGATATTAGAAGCACAATGAATTGTCCGCAGTCTAGAAAAGAAGTACTGGATTACTATCAGGACAAGCTCAGACATGAGCAGGAAACTGTAAAGCGGTGTGCTGGCCGGTGGAGTAGCGTCGCCTATTTACGAGGCGGAATGCTTCTGGGGTTTTTTGCCAGTTTGCTGATGGGGGCGGCTGATGTCTGGGAATTAGGCATTTTGTTTTATTGTCTTAGCGTCGGCCTGTTTGTTGGTTTTTTGTTCGTGGCCTTCATTCACGAAAAAATGCAAACCGAACTGCGTATCGCTACAATTCTCGCGAAAATGCACGAAGAGTCACTTGCCCGGTGTCACCGTCAATGGGACAAGATTTCAGTCGAACCGATTGTGGCGCCAGTTGGATTTGCTCCGATCTCAAAAGACCTTGATTTGTTGGGAGACAGCTCAGTTTACAAGTTGCTGGGCATCACGCGCACGCCGCTTGGTACGGAAACTTTGAAGCGATGGATCATCGATGGAGCGCTTGCCGATGAAGTTGCTTTGCGACAGCAGGCCGTTGCTGAATTGAAGCCGGAGTTTGAGTGGAGGCTCAAGTTTCGTTTGCTCTGCGAGCAGTTGTCGGCTACGCGATCAGGTCCAAGTCGGTTTGTCGATTGGTGTGAAAGCTCCTCCTGGTTTGAAAACCGCGGTTGGGTGATGTTGGTTTCAAGGGTGACTTCGATTGTCTCCCTCTTGGCGATTGTCTTGTTAGTGCTCGGGCTCGCCCCCGTGATGGTCGGAGGTTCGTTATTGATTGCCGCCTGTGCGGTCAATTTCGGACTATCAATTTTATTCGCAGGAGCGATCCATGATGACTTCAATCTTATTGCGTCGCGAAGTGATCAGGCTGCACATTACATCTCACTGTTTGACATGGCGTCCCAGTTTCCCGCTAAATCGCCGAAGCTAAAGAGTTTGCAAACGCGTATCCAACGTACGGATGACGGAGCTCAGCCTAATATGCATAAGTTGGGACGCCTCGTTTTCCTGGCAAATATGCGAAATGGAATGGGGTTTATCCTCTACATCATTTTAGAATTTCTATTTTTCTGGGATGCGCATGTATTGTTCATGATGGAGAAATGGAAAGCTCGAACCGGTAGCAGAGCACGAGGTTGGTTTTCTGATTTAGGTGAGTGGGAAGCGTTATGTTCTCTTGCTAAATTGGCCGCGGATGAGCCAGAATGGATTTTTCCAGAAGTCAACGCTTCAGATGAAAATGCGGCGGCGGTCGTCAAGGGAACAAGCGTTGGGCATCCTTTGTTGAACGAGGCCCGGGTCGCCAATGATGTCCAGTTGGGACCGCCCGGAACGGTTTTGCTGGTCACTGGATCCAATATGTCGGGGAAGAGTACGCTGCTGCGAAGTGTTGGTGTCAATATCGTGTTGGCACAAATGGGAAGCGTCGTATGTGCAAAGTCCTTCTCTTTGCCACCTTTGCATATTGAAACAAGTATGCGAATTGCGGACTCGCTGGCTGATGGCGTTTCGTTTTTTATGGCTGAGCTAAAGCGGTTGAAAGCGATCGTTGATACGGCGAAAAAACATAATGCCGACAATCCAAAGCGAATGTTGTTTCTGTTAGATGAAATCCTGCAAGGAACAAACTCGCGGGAGCGACAGATTGCCGTCAGTCGGGTTGTGCGTAAGTTGATCGATGGAAATGCAATCGGTGCTATTTCGACTCATGACTTAGATCTGGCCACTACAGATGACCTAGCCGTCGCTTGTCAGACAGTTCACTTTGCGGAACAGTTCGAAGAGGTGGATGGCGTTCGTGTGATGACGTTCGATTACCAGATGCGACAAGGTATTGCCGAAACAACCAATGCTTTGAAACTGTTGGAGATGGTCGGGCTTGGTGAAAAAGATAACGAGTAGGAAGTATCACTCAACAAGAGTCTTGGTCAATGCAGGTGATTTGATTTGGCAGCGAGACAGATTGGGATGTCCCGTTCGAGGCCAAGCAAATGTCTTGACTTCAACGCCAATCTTTCGTGGCGGTTGAGAACTCCCTGGTCTTCTAAGATGGTTTCGGGCGTGAGTTGCATTTTGAGCAGCATTTGCCAGTGGATCGCCAGAAGTGACTTCAGCGTGCGGTTGCCATCGAAATCTAGGTATTCGGCAAGGTGCTTGGCCCGGAAGAACATTTTTTCAATTCGCGACGCATATAATCGCACAAAATGAACAAGCGAAGGACTGGGGCGGCGCAGTTTTAAACGGGGGATGTCTAACTCGCATTGCGATATGTCATCCTGAGCTAGGAAAGTTTTATTCCGCTTGATGTCATTGACGCAGTTTGCCAGAAGTTGAGTCAGCATGATTGCTTTTCCGCAATCAATTGCAAGAACCTCAAACCCAGGTTTAGTCACGCCTAAAATGGGCATGGCGGAGACTAATGAAGAGCCACCGACGTAACTGCAAAAAGATTCAAGCTCAGCAAACGTTTGAAATTTTTGGTTTCGAATCCATAGGTCAGCTCCGCGAAGCGGGTCAAAAATAAACTGTTTGGGGACGTTGAATCGACGGCTTGCGTCAACGAGCGCAGCTAGTTCGACGGAAGTACATTTTCCTCGAAAGGCATCGCTGAGGTCATCCCGAACTTCGAACCAGACATCCAGAGATCGCCCGTCTGCGCTTTCGAGATCGAGTAAATCGAGGGTCCTCATCAGGTTGAACAGGATGGCGTCCAAGGCCCGCCTCTGCTCGCGAGGGAGATTGACTGACGCCCAAAGCTGTGGCTTAAAATACCGCCGCACCGCACCGCGGCAGCTGCGATAGCCACGCTCGACAGCGTTCGAGTTAAGTTGGATATGGTTCGTTGATGTGAGCATCAATTTGAGGGGGAATTGCTGGGGCGACGTTTAGCGAGGAACGACCGGAGCTATGACTAGCCTAACGAATTGAGTGGGAAACGTGTAGTGTTTCCTCTTAAGACATCGGAATTGAGTAGACCGCGGATTGGGGATTCTTATTGTTTTTGCGTGTTTTATCGTTGTTTCGACTGCGGCAGAGAGGCCTATGGAGCCTGTGTGCCAGAATTCAAAACAAATGAGACAGGCCTTTTTGGTTACCTCCCGAAAAAGGAAGCGGTCAGCTAAACTGGTAGGATTCGCAGTTTCAGTCGGTTATTGCGAGTCGGTTATTGCGATTTGGAGAACGGTCGTTCGTTTTTCATATTAGAACTTTGGAGTGGATGAATGAAGATTTTACTCGCCAGCCCGAGAGGTTTTTGCGCTGGGGTCAACATGGCAATCGAAAGTCTCGACCTGACATTGAGCGAATTTGGAACGCCAGTCTACGTCTACCATGAGATTGTGCATAACAAATATGTGGTTGAGTCCTTTAAAGAAAAGGGGGCAATTTTTGTTGATCATCTTGAAGAAGTCCCGACCGGTTCCGTACTTCTGTTTTCTGCCCATGGAGTATCTCCTGAAATACGAAAAGTCGCGCAAGAACGAAACTTAAACGCAATTGATGCGACTTGCCCCTTGGTAACCAAGGTTCACTTAGAAGCTGTGAAATACGCCCGGGAGGGGTACACAATATTTTTGATCGGTCACGAGGGGCACGATGAAGTGATCGGGACCATGGGCGAAGCCCCTGATTCTATGATCTTGGTTGAGGACGTGGAGGGCGTTGATGCTCTTGAAATTGCTGACGATGCGAAAGTCGCTTACCTAACACAAACCACCCTGTCGGTGGATGATGCTAATCGAATCATTGAGAAACTCAAATCTAGGTTTGTGAATCTCGTAAATCCACCCAAAGAAGATATTTGCTATGCGACTCAAAACCGACAGGAAGCGGTAAAGAAAATAGCAACGCAGGCAGATATTTGCTTTGTGCTCGGCAGTCAGAATAGCTCTAACAGTCAGCGGTTAAGGGAACTAGCAGAGGATGAGGGAGTTGCCGCTCATTTGATTGACGGAGCAGCTGACTTGAAGGAAGAGTGGCTGAACAACGTCGAGACAGTATTTATGACGGCAGGCGCAAGCGCCCCGGAAACGGTTGTTAACGAATGTATTGAGTGGCTGATTCAACGGTATGGTGCAACGGTGGAGCCCGTGATCGTTCGTGAGGAACATGTCAGTTTTCCGCTGCCTAGAAAACTTCGAAAACTACAATCAAAGTAGCTTTGCCTCTCAACATCGGGATGCCCCACAGGAGCACTTCACGGAAGTACTCCCCTACCGGGTTGGTCGTCTCGGGGCAATTTCTTTTGCACGAATGTTTTTGAGAAGAATATCGGTCGTCGGGTCATGTCCCTGAAAAATGATCGTGCCTTTTTCCAACCGCAGACCGCGACGGGGGTTCGGGTCAGGTTTACGGGTGTCACTCCAGTCAGTCACCTGATAACCGTTTACCCAAACGCTGATGTGGGGCCCAGTAGCAATAATGGTTTTGGTAAACCATGTCTGATCGAGTGCGTTGACACGTCTCGCATCTGAGCGGCGGAAAATTCCTCCGGTACCGCAGTCGACGGGTTGGGATGGATCGTTATTTTTGAATAGATTTTGTATCTGACTTTCATAGCCATTCATGACGTCCCCTGGAATGCACCGGAAAAACACGCCGGAATTTAGACCAATCGCATTCGTTTTGCATTGCATTGAGAATATGAAATCTCCAAAAGCGGCTTTTGATTCTATTTGTCCTTTGCCGTTTAAGATTCGTAGCTCATTTTGCTTGGTTAATTCAAACGTGCTCTTGAGTTTCTGGCTGGTATCCCATTGATCGAGCGACTGGCCATTGAGCAGCGAGCGTGTATTAAGAGGTTTCAAGGCAATATTGCGAAACGCAATGGCTCCCTGGTTCAGCTGAAGACCAATGTAACCACGTCCAATTGGGGTGGGGTCGAAGTAGTTCAGTACTTCTTGACCATCTAATATGACTTTTATGTTCGGCCCATTGGCGGTCACGTGAAAAAGATGCCACTGATTGGGAGTTACGGCGGGGGCACATTTTTTCCGACCCACCAACGATCCTGTTGGAAATGGATTGTCTAGCGGGGCGATGTTTAATTCGTAGCAATCGCGGTTGACATTGTTGGGTTTGGGACTGGTTCTAAAGAATATCCCGCTGTTCGTTCCGTGACTGGCTTTAAATTCAACGATTAATTCGAAGTCATCAAATTGGCTCGTAGTACGCAATAAACCCGGTTGGCCAGAATCAATACGAATCTCACCGTTTTCTACTTTCCAGGCGGCGTCTGAGGTTGGCTTCCAGCCAAAAAGAGATTTTTGATCAAACAAAGAGATCCAGCCCTCCTCAATCTGAGGGGATGTTAATTCGGGTGGAAAAATTGGGGTTTCGGAAGTTTGACAGGCGTTTAGTGACTCAAACGGAAATGAAACGACCCAAAGCAGTACTAGTAGGGAGGTCGTGTTAAGCCCTAGGGTAGGAAAATAACGCTTATTAATGTGTTTTTGTCGCATGCTTTTCTTTCAAACGAAACTTTTCGTTAAGTAAGTCGTCGAATAAGGGACTATAGTAAAAAACATGGGTTAAGGGGACTGTGATGAACCTAAGTGGAAAATCATCGTTCGCCAGAGCTTCTCATGCTTTACTTGTCTTCCTGTTTGACGCAAACTGCCTGTTTGCATGGGCGTTTGCGACCGCTAGGTTGACTCCAATTGTAGCAGTTTTTCGTGCCAATCGGTCCGATTCAGAATTAGGTACGGAACGCGTAGGAATTTTTAGTGAATAACCAAGTAGATTCGAGACATAGATCGAGCAAGAGATATACGTTGCTCACCGGAGCTACGGGCTTGGTTGGCCGCTACTTGATGCGAGACCTGCTGCTCAAGGGACACAAGTTAGCGGTCATCGTTCGTCCTACTAAACAGCAGATGGTTCGCGAACGCATTGAAGGCATCCTGCAGATGTGGGAAGGCACGTTAGGTCATCGGCTACCTCGTCCTGTTTTGCTCACCGGCGATGTTACCAAGACCAACCTTGGTCTTTCTTCTAAACAACTTAGCTGGTCAGAAAAATTTCTGGACCAGATCATTCACGGTGCGGCAGTTTTGAAATTCCAAAGCGCTTCGCGTGAATTAGAGCCTTGGAAGACGAATCTTGGTGGCACGCAAAACGTGCTTGATTTTTCTAAGCGCTGCAATATCCGCGATTTTCATTACATTTCTACTGCTTACGTTTGTGGGCAACGTGAAGCTACGGTTTACGAAAATGAATTAGATGTAAACCAAACTTTCCGCAATGATTACGAGGTGAGTAAATTTGAAGCGGAGCAATTAGTCCGAGAGTCCGATTGTTTTGAATCAACAACAATTTATCGACCAGCAGTAATTTCCGGTGACTCCCAGACCGGTTACACCTCTACCTACCACGGTCTGTTTCTCTACCTTCGGTTAATGGCAATGCTCGTTCCGGAGCAAACTAAAAATGCAGATGGTGTGATTGAAACTCCGATCAGTCTTCCAATTGAAGGCGATGAACCGCGTAATGTTGTTCCTGTGGATTGGGTTGCAAAAACTATTTGTCATTTAGTGCGGACTCCCGAAGCCCACGGTCGAACTTATCACTTGGTACCTGACCAGTGCACGTCGGCAAGAGAGGTGATCGAGTACTGCTATAAATATTTCCACTCAGATGGCGTGAAATTTTGTGGAGCTGATTCTGAGCGAACTGCGGATAGCGAGTTGGCTGAAAAGCTATTTGAAAATACAAGTATTTACGAGTCTTACGAGACTAGCGACCCGCATTTCGACAAGCGTAATGTCAATCGATTCGCCGGTCACCTCGAGTGTCCTTCGATCGATCAAGAGATGATTTTTAAGTTGATTGATTTTGGCAAGCAAAACCGCTGGGGCAAAGAAAAAGAGAACGCTCCGAAAGTTGTGCGTTGGATAGAATCCCATCTCACAGAAATTGCTTTGGCCGCTCAAAAAATGATGGGCGCGTTGAGGATCAGTGGAACGGACCGAATTTTTAAGTTTGGTCTCGACATTCATGGTCCCGGTGGTGGGCAGTGGCAATTGCTCGCTAACGAAGGTCGGTTCGACGTAACTCCAGGGTTGCCAGATGATTCCAGTCCTGTCTTGAAACTGAGTGATATTCAGATTAACGATTTGTTGATGCGACACGATTCAGAAGAGATCGATCGTTCACGGACAGAGGATCCCAAGGTCGCGATCAATTGGACGGGGCCATTAGAAACAGTGATCACAGAAAATCCCCAGCCAAATCAGTAGATTGGAGCTAAGTGGGGGCGGCAGCAGTGGTTCCGTTTTAACGAGAACCGCTTAGTTTTCAATTGATCGAATTCAGTTTGTTATGCTCGAGATCGCGATTAGTTGTGCTCGGAAAAGGTTGGTACTGAACCATCTCTATCTGGTTTCTTGATTTAATCGAATAAGAGATTCCTCGCCAGGAAACGACACGGGTGAAGATTGTCTTTAGGATCGCACACGGATAGAGTGCCTGCGTCA
>Ga0315332_10000926_pt1 | contig 14825 bp, 13 predicted proteins | sample M110034915metaG_FD_203455 | JGI IMG/M metagenome (GOLD analysis project Ga0315332, IMG submission 203455) | Ammonia-oxidizing marine archaeal communities from Monterey Bay, California, United States - M1 100m 34915 | ecosystem: Environmental > Aquatic > Marine > Intertidal zone | place: USA...
GCTTCACCTTGACCCGGCACACGAATGAAGGGGGATGATTCCGTCCCACCGGGCGGCACATCGAAGGGACGGATATCGGGTCCCTTTCGTGGGCTCCCCTTTCCGGGGCGAGGCAGCCGTAATTTCCCAGGATCGTCGTATTGCGAACGGAGAAGGAGGAGAGAATCCATGCGCGAGATACCCGCGAGGCTGATCGACCAGACGCTCCAGACTCCAGACTGCCGAAGGCGGCATCCCACAGCTCGGTTCAGGGCCGGCGCGGGACGAACGATCGCAGCAGTCGGATTGCTCCTCATCGCCGACATTGCCAACATCGCCGGGGCGGCACCTACGGCAATCAGCGAGATCATCGCGTTGGCCAATGTTGAGATCGGGTGTCCCGTGGGCGCGAGCGAGTGCAGTCCGGTGGCGTGCGCCGTCACGAACCCCACGCTTTATGTGGTCGAGGGCGACGCACGTTCGGCCTCTGGGCGCTTCGCCGCTTCCTACTCGAGCCCCGGCTTCAATCTCAACGACGGAACGGGGGGGCTCTTTATCGCGACCCCCATCGACAGCGATCTCGAAGTCGAGCGGGGCGACCGGGTCCGAGTCACAGGCACCAGCGCCTGCAAGTCGGGCACCCTCTCTCTCAGCGATGTGATTGTCGAGAAAGGGCCCAACAAGGGTCCCGTGGTATTCGCGCCGCGCCAGGTAGGACAGCTGACGCACGCCCCTCCGATCGAGGGTGATCCTGAGGTCACGCCCAATTGGTGCGACTGCCTGGCGCCCTTTTCGGCGACCGAAGGCGACGTCATTACCGTCCGAGGCAAGGCGTTGGCCGATCTGGCCGATGATGGCGTTTACGGCTTCAAGCTCTTCCTCGATGATGGTACCGGGGTAGCCCAGATCTTCATCGACACGGACTCCGGGGTGCGTGTAAAGAAGATTCGCGATCGCCTATTGGTAAAGGACATGGACCTCTGCGTCACCGGAGTGGTGGGCCAGTTCGCCGGCGTGGGCTTCGAGTTGCTGCCGCGCACGACCGGAGATATCCGCCGGGCACGCACGGACCGCGAGAATCCCTGCCGCCACTGAGGGCGCGCTCCTCGAGCCCTCGGCGGTGGGTCCTCCTCGTTTTTCGGGCGGATCGGAGATTCAAGATGCGTTTTGCGTACCCCCCATGGTCAGCATTCGGACCCGTAGCCCCTCCCCCGGCGCATCGGCGCCTTCCTGGCGGGGGATTCGTCTCCCGACAGAGCTCGCGCCCGCGCCCGGTCGTTGCTCCCTCTCGTGGTGTGTCCGGGCTCTTTGGGAAGACTACGCGGGCTGGGCGCCTCCGGAATCCACGACCGAGCTCGTTCACGTCCCCGCCAGGTCCATCTGGGCCGATGTCGTCGAGTTCTCCGAAGAGTTCGAGCCACTCGCCGCGCGCGCCAGTGAGCACCTCAGCAGCCTCAGCCCCCGAACTCGTCCGCCTCGCCGACATCCCCCTGTCGGCGGAGCTCACGCATCGCCACGCGATGGACCTTCAACTGGCTGCTCGCACGCGCGGTCAACGGCTTCGACGCACTCGGAGACCTCGAGAGCGAAGTCGACCGGGCGCGGGAAGCGCTCGCCGTTTCGGCGGCCTCATCGGTCTGGGGGCGCGAGGGCTCTAGGGGAGTGCACCACGAATAGACGGGTGGCCAGCAGGGTGCCGCAGCCGCGCTCGGACGCAGGCATTCCGTTGAGGGCAGGACGGGGGTTCTGCCAGAGTGGTCTCTCACGACGGGAAGACCGAAGGGTCCTAGCGATCGGAGACCAGCTGTTTCCAGGGCTCGGCGAGCTCGACCACGCCGAGGTAACCGCCTCCGACCCCGAGATCGTCGTGAATCCCAAAGCCGAGCAGCTCGCTGGCGCGAGGCGAGAGCCCGCGCACCACTTCCGGCGGCGTCGACAAGCAGTTGTTCTCCTCGGTGCGGAGCCAACCGAGCGCGTAGCTCACGTGGATGCCGCGGCGGATGACCGCGTCGGTCCGATTGCTGCCACCGCCATGAAAGGTGCTGCCCAGGTAGACGACCGCACTGCCTGCCGGCATACCGACCGCGACGGCTTCGTGGGGCTCGGGATAGCGACCTTCTTCCCACCGGTGGCTCCCAGGCACGACCAATGTACCGCCGTTCTCAGGGGTGAATTCGGTGAGAGCGATCAGCGAAGCGATCTGCACCTCGTCCGAGAGCTTGGGTAGACGTTTCCAGACCCACTCGTCCCGATGAAGGAATTGAGCCTCGCTGCCTGGACAGCGCTCCATGACGTGCGCGATGTTGAGTTGATAGTCGGCGCAATTCGGAAGCAGGACGTGATCGCAGATCGACAGATAGCGAGGGTGGCAAAGCACGTGGTCGACGAACATCTTGGATTTTCCCGCGACGCCGGTCACGTGTCTGACGGCGTCGCCAAAGAAGCTCGCGATGGCATCGTTGGGAAAGTCGCGCTCGAGGTCACGCTCCGTTTCCAGCAGGTCGTCCATCTCGCGATTGAAAGCGTGGAGCGCTTCCCGTGACAAGAAGTCGTCGATGATGACGGCCCCGTACTCCTCGAGCGCGGCAAGCGCCGTCTCGTCGCTGGCGTCCGCCTTGAGTGTGGGAATCTTCTCGGCCATCTGCCCCGCCTCGTATTCGATCGATAGAGACTAGCCACAGATGTCGGAATTAGCCCCGTCTCGGCACCTCATTCCGTGTCTCGAGCCGAGGCGAGGGAGGCGAGGGAGGCGGGGGAGGCGACTCCGTTGGGCTCAAACGGCCACCTGGATCCGCGACTTCAAGCCCGTGTCGAGGGCTTCGGCCGCTTCCTCGACCATCTCTTCAAGGATCGCGGCGGCCGGTCGGCGTGTGTTCAGCATGCCCGAGGTCTGGCCCGCGGCATTCATGAGCAGTTCGTGGCGGCCGGCCTGTTCGATCGAGTATTGGAGATCGCGAATCAAGACGCCCTGCGCGCCCATCGGCAGCGCTTGTAGACCTTCTCTTTCCCATGCCTCGATCAGCGGGTTCGAGACGTTGCGCATCGTCTTGCCGCTGTAGAGTCGGGTCACGATGGTGTCCTCTGCCGCGGCCGCCAGGATCCGATCCTTCTGCAGGTCGGGCTGGTTCGCCTCGTGTGAGACGAGGAAAGCCGAGCCGCACCAGGCGGCCTCTGCTCCGAGCGCCAGGACGCCTGCCAGAGCGCGACCACCGGCGACGCCCCCTGCAGCGATGACGGGCGTAGGCGCAATGGCGTCCATGACCTGCGGCAGCAGGGCAAGGGTGCCGATTCGGCCTGTGTGTCCGCCGGCTTCCGTGCCCTGGGCGACCACGTAGTGGGCACCATCTGCTGCGACCTGCCGCGCGGCCTTCACCGTGCCGACGAGCGAGAGGATGGTGACACCGTTCGCTTTCAACTCGTCGGCGAAGATCGCGGGGGTTCCGAGGCCGGAGGCGAAGACGGAGACGCCTTCCTCGATCAACACTTCGATCTGCGAGCCCGCCCAGCTCTTCCCGGGCTCGATCCAGTCGCCCATTTGCTGCGAGTCCGACGGGGCGGTCAAGAGCTCGATGTCGAGGGACTGAGCGATGCGTGCGATCGCGTCGCGATGCCCGGCGGGCAGCTGCTCGGCCTTTGGGGCGGTCGGGACGACGCTGTCCTTGGATTTCGGGACCAGGAAATTCGGAGAGAGGAGGAGGTCGACCCCGAACGGCTTGTCCGTCAAGGACTTGATCTTGCGGATCTCTGCGCGCAGCGCATCGGGCGAGTAGGCGACGCCACCGAGAACACCGAGCCCCCCTGCGCTCGAGACCGCCGCGACCAGTTCACCCGTCGCCACCGGGGCCCCCGTCCCCGCGACGGGACCCATACCGGCGAGCACGATGGGGTATTCGATGCCGACGCGATCGCAAAAGGGCGTGCGGAGGGTGGGGCGGGACATGGGGAACTCCTGGGATGAGTGAAGAAGAAATCTTTCAGAGCATCGCCCGCGCCGTCCTTTCGGGCAACGGATCCCCCGGTCCGGACGATCGGGATCGAGACGTTGCCCACCTCTCGCGCCACGCTGGCTAGACGCTGGAGCCTTCGTTGAGAGATTTGGAAGGCTGAGCTTCCGTGCTGGAAGCTCATCACGCGCGCCATTGCTCGTCGGTGGAGAGGCCTGGGATGTGCAACAGTCCGTGAAGGATCAGGAAGAGGCGTAATCGAAGGGCATGGCCCGCCCCGGCGGCGCCCCTTCAGGGCGGGAGGTCGAGGCCAAGAAGCCCTGGTTGGGTCGTGTGACGACGGTCTGATCTCCAGCGGCGGGGTCGAATATTTTCTCCCGACAGTCCTGCGTGCACATTGTGAAAGGGACCGCCGAGCAGGACTCGCAACAAGTCGTCGATGAGGCCTGATGCCAGGTCGTCATCGCCGGTTCCAGGCAAGTCGATCGGCCATCTAAAGAACGGGAAATCATGCCTCACTCCAAGTCGACCTTGCTGGATCCCGATTTCTTGCGAGACCCGTTTCCGAGACTCCGTGAATTCCGAGACCACGATCCGGTCTTCTGGGATCCGGATTTGGAGACATGGTTCATTACACGCCATGAAGATGTCCGAGCCCTTCTCAGTGATGAACGGCTCTCGAGAGACACGCGTCTGGCGCGGGGCTACGAAGCCCCGACGCCGGGGTCCTGGTCGGCTCATTTCGAAAAGCATTCTTCCCTCTACCTGAGTCCGGAAGATCATCTCCGGTGGCGCAGTCGCGTCTCTGCCGGCTTCACACCGCGGGCAGTCCGTCGGATGGAGCAGCAGGTGCGTGATGTCGTGTCGAGCTTCGTGGCACCGATTGTGGGGCGTAAGGGCGTCGTCGACCTCCTGCCGATCTTCACGAGTCCGATTCCGAATACCGTCATCGGACGGATCGCGGGGATTCCCCCCTTTCCGGGGGATGAAGAGCGCTTCCGCACGCTGGCCCAGGACATGGTGCGTCGATTCATCTTCCTGGCGGATGCAGAGAACGTGAAGCGGGGCGAGGCGGCGCTGGTCGAGATGGCCGAGTGGATCCTCGATCTCGCAGAGAAGCGCCGGCACCAACCCCAAGACGACCTTCTCTCGGACCTCTTGTCCGGGGCGACAGGAGAAACGCCGATGAGCAACCACGAAATCGTGGTGTTCGTCGCCGGCCTCGTATCGGCGGGATCCGAGACCACGACCCTCGGCGGCAATCAACTCATTCGACACCTCCTGACCCATCCCGACCAATTCGCGAAGGTTCGCGCGGATCGAAGCCTGATCCCCAATGCGGTCCGGGAAGCGGTCCGATTCGACTTCGGCAACATCGCCGCGGTGAATACGCGATTCGCGCTCGAGGACTTCACTCTGCGAGGCAAGACGATCCGGGCGCTCGAGCCCATCATGTTGAGCCTGGCCAGCGCGAATCGGGATCCGCGAGTCTTCGACGATCCAGATCGTTTCGAGGTGACCCGAGATACAGGAGAGGCGCTTTCCTTCGGGCGCGGACCGCATTTTTGTTTGGGCGCGAACCTCGCGATGCAGGAGATGGGCTGCATGCTCGAAGGAGCCCTGGAATTCCTACCCGAAGCGGCGCGCTTCTCGGGTACCGAAGCGGATTTGGAGCAAATCGGCATCATGCAACGCCCCCTCCGACTTCCCGTAGACTTCGGCCCCTAGCCACCCGAAAGCGAGCCGTGCCAGGGGGCGGAGGCGGAGAGAGAGCAAAAGTTTTCTATGTTCCCTAGACCGGGCGGGTCAGAAAGAGAACATCGCCCGCTTCTTCTTCGTAGATCGCCCCACGAAAACCCGAAGCGGCGTACACCTTCCGAGCGCGATGATTCCCCCTCTGGACTTCGAGCGTCACTTTGCACCCCCCGATTGCCCGTGTCTTGTTGGCAATGGCGTCGAGCAGCATCGGCCCCACGCCGTGCCCACGCATTTCTTCGCGCACGAAGAGATCGTGCAAATTGAGAATCGGCTTTGCGGCAAAAGTCGAGAAGCCAACGAAACAAATCGCTAGGCCAATCGGGAATCCCGACCGTCTCGCCAGCCAGACCAAAGTCGTGGAATGTGCCCGCAGTCCCTCGATGAGCGAAGCCTGCACGTCGTTGGGGAGTGGCTTCCCATTGCCCATTGGATCTCGTGCGTACTGATCAACCCGTTCGAGAACCGCGTCGCAATCTCTCCGTTGATTCAGGTCGGCTTCGATGATTTCGATCTCGATGCCTCTGCTCTTCGGCATGCAACCTCTCGCGAGCGGTTGGGTGACTCGACATTGGAGGGTTCCCGTCTGCACATTCGGGTCCGCTGCCGAGCGGATAGGCATTTCAGGCTGCGTTTTCCGCACCTGCCATACTCGGCATTCTGACAAATAGGCCCTACGGCGGCGCATCTGCCCCATTCTGGGGCCGGGACTACTCAAAACTCGAGCCGACGAACCCCGAGCCCCCCAAGAGGGGCCACCTAGCCCCACGGGCCAAATCTCAGGATGCCGGGTGTCGGCGGCGCGAGAAACGCCGCATTGCCCCCGCTCCCATCCGCTCCTTGATCACATGGGAATAGACCGCGCCGCACCCAGCGTCCGTTCTTCTCTCGGCGCGAATGCGCGAGGGCGGCCAACGCAGGGGCTGGCCGCCGATGACCCGAGCGATCGGCAACCCCTCAATCGGGCCCACCCACGCCTCGAGCACCGGCGCAAGAATCCGCACAGACGGATCTGCGCTCTCCGGCCGAGCGGCTACTATACGGCGGCGAAGCAGAGTGCCCCGAGCCACTTTCCGGACAGCGGGTACCGCCGTCGATCCAAGGGCAATGGCAGGGGTCACCAGCCTATCGCCCATCCCCCTTGCCAGACCGACCCATCCCTACAGGGACAAGGGGCGACGCTTTCAAACAGGAGTCCGATGAATTTCGAGAATCTCTCGATCGTGAGCGTGAGCCACGTCGATGCGCCGCACATCATCACGTCGGCCGAGATCCAGGCGGAGCTGTCGGAAACGATGGGGCGGCTTGGCCTGCCCGACACCTTGCTCGAAGGAATCGCCGGAATCCACGAACGGCGATTCTGGGACGAGGGCATCGAACCGAGCGATGCGGCCACACTCGCCGCCGAGGCAGCGCTCGGAAACGCCGGCGTTGACCGCGGCCGGATCGGCATGCTGATCAATACGTCGGTGTGCCGCGACTTCGTAGAACCTTCCACCGCCTGCCTCGTACACGGGAACCTGAAGCTCCCCGATACGTGCATGAACTTCGACGTCGGCAACGCCTGCCTCGCCTTCCTCAACGGAATGGAGATCGTGGGCAATATGATCGAGCGGCGGCAAATCGACTACGGAATGGTCGTCGACGGCGAGTCGAGCCGCTTCCTGGTCGAATCGACCATCGCGCGGCTGAAACGGCCCGAGACCGATATGGCGACCTTCCGAAAGGAGTTCGCCTCGCTTACGACGGGCTCGGGCTCGGTGGCCATGATCCTGGCGCGCTCGGATCTCGCACCCGACGGGCACCCCTTCAAGGGAACCTTTACTCGCTCCGCTACCGAGCATAATCGACTATGCCTTGGCCAAGTCGACCGCGGGATCACCGACACCAAGGGTTTGCTCACGGCGGGCATCGACCTGTCGAAGAACACATGGGCAGGAGCCCAGGAGCACCTGGGCTTCGACGAAGGGGCCGTTGACGAGTACTGCCTCCACCAAGTCAGTCGGCGTCATGCCGAGCAGCTCGCAAGCAACCTCGAGATCAATCTCGAAAAGACGCTCATGATCGTCGATCGCTTCGGAAACATTGGACCGGCCTCGGTTCCGATCGTGATGTCGAAGGCGTCCGATCTGGGTCGTATCCAGCGGGGAGATCGCGTGGTGCTCGCGGGAATCGGTAGCGGCCTCAACTGCACGGTCGGCGAAGTCCGCTGGTGAGCCCGGCGACGGCGGTTCCGCAGGAGCTCTACCCGTTCGAGGGGCACATATTCCAACGGGACGGACTTGGATACCACTATCTGGACGAGGGCGAAGGGCCGCCCGTTGTCATGGTCCATGGCAACCCCACCTGGTCGTTCTACTACCGCGAGCTGGTGCCGGCGCTCGCGGACACGCACCGCGTGCTCGTGCCTGACCACATCGGGTGCGGCTACTCCGACAAGCCCGGAGACAACCGCTATCGCTATACGCTCCGCTCGCGCATCGACGACCTCGAGGCCTGGCTCGACCACCTAGCGCTCGACGCGCCGCTCACGCTCGTGGCGCATGACTGGGGCGGAATGATCGCGATGGGCTGGGCCGTACGTCATCCCAAGCGGGTGGCGAGCATCACGCTGATGAACACGGCGGCCTTCCACCTGCCGGACGACATGAAAATTCCCCCCTCGCTCGCCTTCGTACGCAAAACGGCGCTTGCGAGCTGGATGGTCCGCCACCTCAATCTATTTGCCCGTGGCGCCACGTGGATGGCGGCCGCCCGGCCGCTCCCCAAGGTACTGCGCGATGCCTACTGTGCGCCCTACGACAGGCCTGAGCATCGGCTCGCAACGCTGCGCTTCGTGCAAGACATTCCGCTGACCCCGGACGACGTCGCGTACGACACCGTGAGCGAAATCGAGCAGGGGCTCGGCCAGTTCGACAACACCCCCATCCTGCTCTTGTGGGGGCAGAAGGACTTCGTCTTCAAGCCTGCGGTGTGCGACCTATTCGAGCGCCTCTGGCCGCACGCCGAGGTACACCGCTTCCCGAAGGCCGGCCATTACGTGCTCGAGGATGCTCGCGAAGAGATCCCGCCGATCCTGCTCGACTTCCTGGCCCGCCAGCCGGTGTGATATGAGGCCGCTTCAGCCATGAACGTCGCCTCTCTCGTGCTCGAACGCGCACAAAGCGAGCCGGATGCGCCGGCGATCCACTTTCCGGTGGGGCGGGCTCCCGACGGCACCACCGGCTTCGAGACTGCGACGAACCGGGATCTTGACCTCGACAGCGACGCCATCGCCCACGGACTCGAGCAAATCGGCGTCGTGCGCGGAATGCGCACGGCACTGATGGTGCGGCCAAGCCTCGATCTGTTCGTACTGATGCTCGCTCTGTTCAAGACGGGCGCGATTCCCGTGCTCATCGATCCCGGGATCGGGCTGCGGCGCCTACGGCGCTGCCTCGGCGAGGCCGAGCCGGAGGCCTTCATCGGGATCGCTCAGGCGCAGGCGGCGCGGGTCGCGCTCGGCTGGGCGCGCGCGAGCGTGCGCATCGTAGTGACTGTCGGGCGCCGCTTTGGTTGGGGCGGGACGACGCTCGCCGCGCTGCGCGAGGCGGGGAGTTCCCACGGCAATACGCCCTACCCCATCCCATCGACCCGCGACGAAGATGACGCGGCCATCTTGTACACGAGCGGGAGTACGGGACCGCCGAAGGGCGTCATCTACAGACATTCGAACTTCGCCGCGCAGATCGAGGCCATCCGTAACCTCGTACACATCGAGCCTGGCGAGATCGATTTACCAACCTTTGCGCCCTTCGCCCTCTTCGATCCGGCGCTCGGGATGACCTCACTGATTCCCGAGATGGACCCCACGCGGCCAGGAAGCGTGGATCCGCGCCGGATCCTCCAACCGGCCGAGCGCTTCGGCGCTACGAACCTATTTGGCTCCCCCGCGCTGCTCGAGACGGTCGGGCGCTACGGCGTCCTACACGGAGTGAAGCTCTCGACGCTTCGCCGCGTAGTCTCGGCAGGTGCACCGGTCTCGGCAGAGACGATGGCGCGCTTCCTCGAGCTGCTACCCGACGACGCCGAGATCCACACGCCCTACGGCGCGACCGAGTGCCTGCCGGTGTCGTGCATCTCAAGCCGTGAGGTACTCGGTGAGACGGCCGCGCTCACGGACGCCGGGGCCGGAGTCTGCGTGGGTGCGCCTGTGCCCTCGATCGAGGTACGCATCCTCGCCATCGACGACGGACCGATCGAGAAGTGGGCCCCTGCGCTCGAGCTCGGCGTGGGTCAAATCGGCGAGATCGTCGTGCGCGGCCCCCAAGCGACGGCCGCCTACCTCAACCGACCCGAAGCGACGGCCCTCGCGAAGATCTCCGATCCGGAGGTTCCGGAGGGCTTCTGGCATCGGATGGGTGACACGGGCTACCTCGATGCGCACGGTCGGCTCTGGTACTGCGGACGCAAGGCCGACCGCGTCGAGCGACCGGGCGAGACTCTCCACAGCATTCCGGTCGAGGCGGTTTTCGACACGCATGAGAGCGTACTTCGTACCGCGCTCGTAGGGGTCCCAGGCATCATAGAGACCGTTCCGGTGCTCTGCGTCGAACTCCTCGAGGGCGTGCCGAACAGCGCATCCCGAACGATTGCTGACGAGCTTCGTACGATCGGGGCGCGATTCTCACACACGCGGTGTATCTCGCACGTACTCTTCCACCCCCGCTTTCCGGTCGACATCCGCCACAACGCGAAGATCGGCCGCCCCGCACTCGCGCGCTGGGCGACGCGCCAGCTGAGAGGTCGCCTCGACATACCGGCGGCCGGACCCTCGTGAGGGCCCTCGTCACGGGCGGGACCGGATTCCTCGGCAGAGCGATCATCCGGCGGCTGCTCGAGCGCGGTGATGGCGTGCGCAGCTTCTCGCGCGGCGCACATGCCGATCTCGAGATGCTCGGTGTCGAGTGCGTGCGAGGTGACGTGGCCGATGCAGACGCCGTTTCTCACGCGGTCGAGCACTGCGACGTCGTCTTCCACGCAGCAGCGCGGGTGGGGGGGTGGGGCCCGCGTCAGGAATTCGCTCGCACCAACGTGGCCGGCACGGAGAATGTGATCGCGGCGTGTCGCCGACGGGCCGTCTCGCGGCTCGTCTTCACCAGCACGCCAAGCGTCGTCCACCCGGGCCGGGATATCGAAGGCGCCAACGAGTCGCTGCCCTACGCGAAGCATTTCACCGCTGCCTATCCGGCCACCAAGGCCGAGGCCGAGCGGCTCGTGATCGCGGCCAACGATGCCGCCCTCGCCACCGTCGCGCTGCGCCCGCACCTGATCTGGGGGCCCGGCGATACGCAGCTCATCCCCCGCCTGCTCGAGCGGGCTCGCAGCGGCAGGCTGCGTCTGGTCGAAGGCGGACACAAACTCATTGACGCCACCTGGATCGACGACGCCGCCGAGGCGCACGTTCTGGCCGCCGATGCCTTGCGACCCGAGGCGGCATGCGCCGGACGCGCCTACTTCATCGCCCAGAATGATCCCACTCCGGCCCGCGATCTCGTCAACGGCGTACTCGCGGCGGCGGGTCTGCCGCCAGTGACGGCGAGCGTACCGAGCCGAGTTGCGTGGCTTGCGGGCGCGCTCGCCGAACTCCTCTGGAGCTTAGGCCGGCGCAGCGACGAGCCGCCGCTGACGCGCTTCGCAGCCGAACAGCTGGCGACTGCACACTGGTACGACCTCTCGGCCGCGCGCCGTGACCTCGGCTACGCCCCTTCGATCTCGACGGCCGAGGGCCTGCGCCGCTTGCGGGTGCACTTCGAGGCCGAGGCCGCGAACGACCGGACCTGATCGGGTGCGCCGCACTCTTCCCGCGCATTCGCCTCTTTACGGAGTATTGGCGTGTTCGTACCCAAGTAGCAGTGCCCGCTGCTCCAGCTCCTCCAGGGAGGCAATGCATTCGACGGAGGGGACCCGTTCGAGCTCACGCCCACGCGATCCACCGAGCCACAGGTGTATCTCGCCCGCCATACCACCACGGAGTGCGCCGACCACGCTGGCCGCTTGCGCCTCAGGAATCGTCACGAGGCTAAGGGCGACCGCGACCGCCTTCGAACCCTTGACGGCGATCAACAGATCCTCGACCGGAAGCTCGAGTCCGAGATAGAGGGGGTTGGCGCCTGCCCCGAGCGCCGTCAGCGCTGCCATCAATAAGCCCAACTCGTGGCGCTCACCGGTCGGTGTTGCAAACACGATCCGTGGCCCAAGGCGCGAGCTGGCCGTCGACTGGAGCGCTGCCCCCAAGAGAGAACGCAATATGCCCGTGGCGAGGTGCTCGGAGGCAATGCCCATCTGCCCCTTCGACCAGCGCTCACCGATCGCCTGCAACAGGGGGAGCGAGACCTCACGGGCAAAGCGAACCGGCCCCAGGGTCGACAGATGAAAGGACAGGAGCCGCTGAGCGGTCACATCATCGAATTGCTCCAGCGCCGCCAGGATCTCCTCTAACTGGCCTTCCGGACTGCCGTCCGTCACCGCTGCCCGCCGTTTCAGCTCCTCGATATCCAGTCTCGCGACCTGACCGATGCGATGCCCCGCATCCACCGCCGCCTTGACGAGACGAAGCCGCTCCAAATCCGCCGCGTTGTATCGCCGCGTCCCCCCCGGTGTTCGCAGAGGAGCCACGGCCCCGTGGCGGCGCTCCCACGAACGAAGGACGTCTGGCGAGAGCCCCGTCAGCCGTGCCGCTGTCCGCAACGGATAGGTCGACTCCAAGCCGTCTGTATCCGGTCCGATCATGAACAGAATCTAGACAAATGGAACGAATTTTCCATATTTCTCGAATTCCTATCGTGCAAAACAAAACCGGTTAAATCACGTAGGTGTCTGATTTAAATGGAAATATTTACAGATTGGACAGTTAGCTAATTCCCGGATTCGGATTTCTGTACAGATATTATCTTGACACTTATGCGATTGGAAACGAGGGTCGGTCAGTGATCGAAAAGCAGCCGCCTGAATGACTGGCGGGTTCCGCGCGGGAGCGATTCCGCTCCACGATGGGGCCACCCGATTTCACACGGCGACGATGACTGGCTACGCGAGCGCAATCACCGCTCACACAACCCAATGCCTGGTGCGTAAGGCGATCAGTGGGGTGGGAAGTGATTGTCCTCGGGACGACTGAATAGGGGCGCGGCGCCAACACTCGCCGCAGGCCTGCGGGTCGTTTCCATACGTTCATTTCAACCAAAACGAGAAGAAGGAGCTGAAAGATGAAAGCACGAGTGGAGGACGCGGAAGTTGAAGAGCGCGTCGCAGAGCAACGCGAGTTGATTCCCGGTGTCGGCACGGCAAAGGGCCTTTTCCTGATCGCCGCGGGGATGTCGTTCGTACTTTCGGTTTCTCTCTTTTTCTCGGGGAGTCGAGATCAGGGCATTTTCGTCGGGATCTGGGTGCCCTCCATTCTGTCTGCGGGCGCTCTGCTCTTGGGGAGGAATGGACATGAGTGATGGAAATCTACTCGTTTTGGGTTGTGCCGTGAGCTTCATCGCACTCTCCGGCTTCTACGTCTATCTCCGCGAATGTTGGACGAGGTCGGAACGGCCGGTGCGCGTCAATAGCCGCCCCGAGCAGTCGGTTCGTGAACAATGAAGAACGTCGCGGGATCGCCGTGGTGCGGAGCCTCCGTGCCACGGCAGGGTCCCGATTGAAGACTGGTCAAACGACCACCGCAGGCGCCCTGCGCAATCGAGCTCGAGGGGACACGGCTGCTTCGAATTCTCGACTAAACCGCTCCTGGCTGCCCAGGCCTTCGAGATCCGAAACACCAAAAACCAAGCACAGACGGCCTCAGGCCATCGAGCCAGTGGTCTGCTGTTTTGATCCCAAGATCGTCGGCCGAGATTGAGTGCGGCACCGAAACATCTCCAACTCTTCTCTTCAGTGGATTCGCGGGGAGAGGCTCTGCCTGCAGCCCCAGGTGCGTCCACTCTCGCTCTCGAAGCCTGCGAGAGCTCGGGCTCCAGGGCAGAGGTCAGTGCACAGAGCGCGCAGCGAAACCACGGCGAATTGGCTTCGGCGAGCGACGCACCCCCCGCGACCATCAGGGCGCTTCACGCTCTCCGGGTCGCGACCAACGATTGACTCCGTTCCCACTTGGATTCGCGCTGGGCTAAGCCCTTCCGCCGGAGAGGCAAGCCAGCCCCACGGACCGAAGCTCAGAGATCCGGTAGTTGGTGCGGGATCAGGTCCTCTGCCGCCATCCCGTCGACCTTAAGCAGCTCTCCCGTCACGAAGCTCGCTGCGGGCGAGCAGAGGTAGAGCACCGCGTCCGCGATGTCGTCGGGTTGACCGTTGCGACGCATCGGGGTGTTTCGATGCATCGTCTCACGAACGTCCGTGTCCATCGCCGAGAGCCAGCCACGGAGCGCGTCTGTCTCGATCGCGCCAGGCAGCACGGCGTTTACCCGGATCTTCGGCGCGAGCTCTGCAGCCATCAGCCGCGTGAGCGCGTCGAGCGCGGCCTTGGTAATCCCATGCGTGAGATTCCCGCGTACGGCATTCTTCGCGGCCACCGACGAGATATTCACCACGCTCCCTCCTCCCCCGGCCAACATATGAGGCGCGGCAAGACGCACCAACTCGAAGGGTGCCGAGACGTTGAAGCGGAAAGAATGCTCGAGCTGCTCGACACGGGTGCGCAGGATCGGATTCGATCGCGAGCCGCCCGCATTGTTGATCACGGTGTCGAGGCGACCGAACTCGTCCATCGTCCGCTCGACGAGACGAGCGAGCCCTTCTAGATCGTTCACATCGCCCGCGATCGCCATTGCACGTCGACCCCGGGCGCGGACCTCTTCCGCAACGGAATCGATGTCGGCCTGGGTGCGTGCCGTGAGCACGCAATCGGCACCCGCGTCGGCGAGGGCGCGAGCAATCGACGCGCCAATGCCTTTCCCCGCACCCGTGATGATCGCCACGTGACCATCCAGCTGAAAACGATCCAACGCGCTACCGCTCATATGAGACTCCTCTCGTCACGACCCGGGATTTCCGACCGGGAAACCGATAGCCTGGCACGGATTTCGCGGCATGGCCTCATCACCGACCGATCAACAGACAGGGAAAACCGAAAGTCGACTTCGTTTCGGATCCCGACAAATCGAGCTCCGG
>Ga0315332_10000930_pt1 | contig 14815 bp, 16 predicted proteins | sample M110034915metaG_FD_203455 | JGI IMG/M metagenome (GOLD analysis project Ga0315332, IMG submission 203455) | Ammonia-oxidizing marine archaeal communities from Monterey Bay, California, United States - M1 100m 34915 | ecosystem: Environmental > Aquatic > Marine > Intertidal zone | place: USA...
AAATCTGTATCGCACAATAAAAAATCAGTACTATTTATTAATTCCAGCTCACTATTAAGCTGACCTTTTGCAATAGTTAAAAGATCAGCATATTTATATTGTCCTTTTTTAGAACTAAGAAAATCTCTAGAAAACTCCCTAACACCTTTTATTTTGTAGTGATTTTCTAGTGATTTAAATAGTGTTGATTTACCAGAAGATTCAGGACCTGTAATAACTATTTTCATGTGTTTTTTAAAAGCTGTTTTTTCCATTGATAATGACCCATAAATGCAATAACTATAAAAAATATAAACTGAATAACGCTCAAAAAATATTCATTATAAATGAATAATGGAATACACAAAATATCAGCAACGATCCATAACATCCAATTTTCTATTCTTTTCCAAGCAATAAGCCACATAGCAACAAAATTTATAGCAGTAATAATCATTTCTAAATAAACGAAAAGCAAATTTGTATTAGGGTCTTGAAAAGGTTCAAGACAGAAATAAAGAATTGGTGACAAAATAAAAATAGCAACTACTGAAAGCACATTTTCTTTTAAAGAATTTGATTTAATATTAATCATATTTGAATTATCACCTGTCTTTCTCAACCAATTATACCAACCGAAAATATTCATTAAGAAAAAAAATAAATTAACTAATGACTGACCATACAAATCGCTATTAAAGCAAAGGAAAATCCAAATCACGACACTTAAGATACCTACAGGATATAAAAGAACGTTTTCCTTTTTAGCAAGCCAGACACTTGCGACTCCAGAAATCACAGCCAAAAGTTCTAAGAGAAAAAAAATATCAAAACTCATGTAAAGACAAAATTATTAACTTACTTGAACTATAATCAAAAGAACACAAAAAACATTGTCTAACAATTTAATTTGAAAGTTAAACAAATTTTGTTTAACTTTACTGAAAATAAATTAAACAAAAGTAATTTATGAACGAAATAACTGTGATAAGAAAAGAGCATTTCAATGCTGCTCACAGATTGCACAACAAAAATTGGAGTGACAGCAAAAACTCTGAAATTTTTGGCAAATGCAACAACCCAAACTTCCATGGACACAATTACGATTTAGATGTTATGGTTACTGGAATGATTAACCCAGAAACAGGATACCTTATTGATATGAAAGTTCTTTCTGACATTATAAAGTCAGAAGTTCTTAACTACATGGATCACAAAAATTTAAATTTAGATATTTCCGAATTTAAAAACCTTAATCCAACTGCTGAAAATATCGCAATTATTATTTATAACAGAATTAATGAAAAACTTAATTCCAACCTAAAATTAAAAATTAGACTATATGAAACCCAAAGAAATATTGTTGAATATCCAGCCTAAAAATTCTGAATTCAAAATAAACTCTGATTTAATTGGAGATGAACACATTTCAACATCTTATGACACTCCTATAAGAGCAAATGCATTTGAAAAGAGTGATTTAACAAAAAAAAATATAATAGAATTCCATTTTAAACAAATAATGGAAACACTTGGATTGGATTTAAACGATGATTCTTTGAGTGGAACTCCCTCTAGAGTAGCCAAAATGTACGTAGAAGAAATTTTCTCTGGTTTAAATCCTAAAAACAAACCGTCAATTTCTTTATTTGAAAATAAATATAATTACAATTCAATGTTAGTTGAAAAGGACATTACGTTTTATTCAAACTGTGAACACCATTTTGTTCCAATTATAGGTAAAGCACATGTAGCTTATTTTTCAAACGGAAAAGTAATTGGTCTATCAAAAATAAACAGAATTGTTGAATATTTTTCAAGAAGACCTCAAGTACAAGAGCGATTAACAAACCAAATAGCCAATGAATTAAAAACAATTCTCAACACGCAAGATGTAGCAGTTATTATTGAGGCTAAACATTTATGTGTTTCATCAAGAGGAATTAAAGACAATTCGTCTTCTACTACAACTTCTTACTATTCTGGGAAATTTAATGACAATGAAATAAAAAATGAATTTTTAAACTATTCTCTTAAATAAACTATTATTAAATGATTAATTTTTCAAAACATTCAGGTATTTACACTTTAAAAGCTACTAGCACCATTAATATTCCTATTAATGATGCTTGGAACTATTTCTCAAACCCATCTAACCTTTCAAAAATAACACCTTCTGCCATGGGTTTTTCAACAACTTCTGAGTTATCTAAATCGATGCATGCGGGTCAAATTATTTCATACATAGTCAAACCCATTCTAGGAATTAAGACTAATTGGGTAACAGAAATTACACATGTAAAAGCGCCTAATTATTTTGTGGATGAACAACGTTTTGGGCCCTATTCAATGTGGCACCACGAACATCATTTTATCGAAGAAAATGGAAAAACTTTAATGGTAGATAAAATATCATTTAAAATTCCTTTTGGAATTTTAGGGCAACTTTCTTTTCCAATTGTTGTTAAACCTCAATTAAAAAAAATATTCAATTATCGCCAAACTAAACTTAACGAACTTTTTAATTTAAATAAATGAGTAGAACTGTTATAATAGGGGGAAGCAAAGGAATTGGTGCCGCAGTTATTAACTCCTTAGTAGATCAAGATTGTGTGAACTTTAGCAGAACAGAACCCAAAACAAATCATGATAGACATCAACATTTTTCTTTTGACATCAATAATGACGACCTACCAGAAATAGAAAATGTATCAAGTCTAATTTATTGTCCAGGAACTATTAATTTAAAGCCCTTTGGATCATTAAAAGAATCAGATTTTGTTAATGATTACCAAATTAATTTTTTAGGTGCAGTAAAGACCATAAAACATTTCTTTAGAAGTATGAAAAAACAGGACAACTCTTCTATTGTCTTGTTTAGCACAGTTGCTGTTTCCCAAGGCATGCCTTTTCACGCATCAATTTCATCTGCAAAAGGAGCAATTGAAGCACTTACCCGTTCTTTAGCAGCTGAATTTGCACCTAAAATAAGAGTGAATTGTATTGCTCCAACATTAACCAACACGACTCTTGCAGCGTCAATTTTAAGAAATGAAGATGCTATTGAAAGATCCAACAACAGACATCCCTCTAAAAAAATTAATTCTGTAGAGGATGTTTCATCTATGGTTAATTTTCTCATTAGCGATAATGCTAAAAACATTACAGGTCAAATTTTTCACATCGATGGTGGTCTTTCAACCTTGAAAATTTAATAATGGATAACGTAAATGTATTTTGGTTTAGAAGAGATTTAAGACTACATGACAATACCGCACTTAATGAAGCGTTAAATTCTGATTTTCCTGTTTTGCCCATATTTATTTTTGACACGAACATCATTAATGAATTAGATAAAAACGACTCAAGAATTTCATTTATTCACAATGAACTAGCTAAAATCAATAACCAACTTAAAGAATTCAATTCTAGCCTTAAAATCTTTAAAGGGGAACCAATTAAAATTTGGTCTGAAATATTAATCAAGTTTAACGTTAAAAAAGTTTTTTACAATAGAGATTATGAACCATACGCTTTTAAAAGGGAAAAAATTTTACTGCCTTTTTTTAGGCAAAAAAATGTTACTGCCATAGACTTTAAAGACCATGTGATTTTTGAAAAAAATGAAATTGTAAAGGATGACGGCTCTCCATACATAGTTTTCACCCCTTTTAAAAGAAAATGGATTGAAAAACGAAAGACTTTAATAATTCAAACAAAGTCATTAATTACAAACAATTTTCACAAATCAAATTTTGATTTTCCCTCATTATTTGATTTAGGCTTTATAAAATCAACAATAAATGTTCCTTCGTTTAAATTAAGTTTTGTCTCCAAATATGAAGAAACTCGGAATTTTCCATCACTAGACAAAACAAGTAAAATTGGTCCTCACCTTAGATTTGGGACAGTAAGTATTAGAGAAATTGTAAAACAAGTTGAAACACTATCAGAGGTGTATTTAAGTGAGCTAATCTGGAGAGAGTTTTTTATGCAAATAATTCACCACTTCCCTCATGTAATTACTCAAAATTTCAGAAAAAAATACGACACTATTCAATGGAGAAATAACGAAAATGAATTCAAAAAATGGTCTTTAGGAAAAACTGGATTTCCTATCGTTGATGCAGGAATGAGAGAGCTTAACAAAACAGGATTCATGCACAATAGAGTAAGAATGATTACTGCAAGCTTTTTATGCAAACACTTACTTATCGATTGGAGATGGGGAGAAGCTTATTTCGCTACCAAACTTCTCGACTATGAGCTAGCCTCAAACAATGGGAATTGGCAATGGTGCGCAGGAACAGGTTGTGACGCTGCACCATATTTCAGAATCTTCAACCCTTATGAACAAACAAAAAAATTTGATAGTAAATTAACCTATATAAACAGATGGATTCCTGAATTAAACTCTTTTAACTATCCAAAACCCATTGTTGATCACACATTTGCAAGAAAACGTGCTTTAGAAACGTATAAAGCAGGTCTAACAGCTTAAAGCAATAGTACTGTACTGTTGAACATTAACATGTTTTAAAACATAATTACATAAGTTTGTAATAAAGTTTGAAAGAATACGATTACATAATTATTGGTAGTGGCTTTGGTGGATCTGTAAGTGCACTAAGACTTTCTCAAAAGGGTTATAATGTATTGGTAATTGAAAAAGGTAAATGGTATCAAGCTAAAGATTTCCCTAAATCAAATTGGAATTTAAAAAAATGGTTATGGGCACCAAAATTAAGATGGCACGGAATTATGAAAATGTCTTTTTTCAGACACATTAGTATAATTTCTGGTGTTGGCGTTGGTGGCGGTTCACTTGTTTACGCAAACACCTTACCTATACCAAAGAAAACATTCTTTAATTCCGGCTCCTGGAACAATTTAGCAGATTGGGAAACAGAACTTAAACCGCACTACAGAACTGCATTAGAAATGCTTGGAGCGACTAAAAATCCATTACTTTTTGACGGAGATAAAGCATTAAAAACGCTTGCCAAAGAAATTGACAGAGAGCATGAGTTTGACACCCCTAACGTAGCCGTTTATTTTGGTGAGCCCAAAGTCAAAGCTGCTGACCCTTATTTTAAAGGAAAAGGACCTGAAAGAGTTGGCTGTCATTTTTGTGGTGGATGCATGACTGGATGTAGACACAATTCAAAAAACACTTTAGATAAAAATTATCTTTATTTGGCTCAAAACTTAGGGGCAGAAATACTTGCTGAACATGAAGTTTTTAATGTTATTGAAAACAAAAACAAAGATGGATACATTGTTAGCGCAAAAAAAAGCACAAGCATTTTAAAGAAAAAAGTTTATTTCAAAACAAAAGGGGTGATTTTTTCAGGTGGTGTAATGGGAACAATAAAACTTTTACTTAAACTAAAAAAACAATCTCTCCCACTAATTTCTAATCAACTTGGAGAAGATATACGAACTAATAATGAAAGCTTAATAAGCGTAACCAACTTAGATGGAACAAAAAATTTATCTAAAGGAGTTGCAATTGGTTCAATTCTCCACACAGATGAAGATAGCCACCTTGAAATATGCAGGTACTCAAGTGGTTCCGGATTTTGGAAAACCACACACCTCCCCTACGTATCTGGAAAAATCCCTTTTGTAAATATTTTCAAAATGGTAATAAGTTTCCTTAAAAGACCGTTAAGCTTTTTTAAAATGTACTTTGTTAAAGATTGGGCAAAAAGCACTGCCACATTATTATTTATGCAAACCCTAGACAGTAAATTAACTTTTAAAAAAAATAAAATAGGTGTATTCTCTTCCAGATTGAGCGAAGGAAAAAAACCTAGAACATTTATACCTAGAGCTGAAGAGTTAGCAAAAAAATATGCTAAAATAATTAATGGCAACGCATCAGTTTTTGCGCTTGAGCCTCTTGCAGGGATACCATCAACAGCACACATATTAGGGGGTGCCGTTATGGGTAAAGACGTAAACGAAGGTGTTATAGATAAAAACAACTTAGTTTTTGGCTACAAAAACTTACTAATTATTGACGGCTCAATGATATCTGCAAATCCAGGAGTAAACCCTTCATTGTCCATTACTGCAATTGCAGAGAATGCAATGAGTAAAATCAAAAATAAATGATACTTTCTTCATCAGCTACAAACATATTTATTAAAGCGTGGAAAGTTTTTTCGTTGGAAACTTTAAACCTTTTCAATTACTTCATCAATGAAGTAACATTTAATGTAGATCCTTGGTACATAAATTATTTTTGGTGGCTCATTTTGCTATCGCTTTTTATATGGGGATTAGAAATATTATTTCCCTGGAGAAGAAAACAATCGATTTTAAGAAAAGACTTCTTTTTAGATTTGTTTTATTTATTCTTCAACTTTTATCTTTTTAAAATAATTGTATTCTATGGATTTTCAGTGTTGGCTGAAAAAACTTTTAACCAGCTAATTGGAGGCAAAGAACACTTAATTATTTTTGACACTTCAACTTTAAACCCAATTTTACAACTTATTATATTTTTTGTTATTCTAGATTTTATACAATACATCACACATAGAATACTTCACTATTTCTCATTCTTATGGGAATTTCATAAAGTGCATCATTCTGTAGAAGAAATGGGATTTGCTGCACACTTTAGATATCATTGGATGGAAAACGTATTTTACACTCCTATGAAATATATTTCAATGATGTTAATAGGGAATTTTAGTCCTGATCAAGCATTCATTGTCTATTATATTTCCATTGCAATTGGACATTTAAATCATGCAAATATCCAATTAAGCTATGGACCATTAAAATACATATTCAACAACCCTAAAATGCACATCTGGCATCATACAAAAAAATTACCCGAAAAATTCAACAAGGGGGTGAATTTTGGCATCTCATTGAGCTTATGGGATTATATTTTTAAAACGAATTACATTCCATCAACAGGAAGAGATAATGAACTGGGATTTACTAATTTAGAAAGCTTCCCTAAATCATTTTTAAATCAATTTATTCACGGATTTAAAAAAACAAAAGAAGATACCTAACGCAGTTATAAATAAAACTATTATTTTTAAAGATGACTTCATTTTACATTGGCATTGCGTTCATCTTTACTTGGTTTAACAACTACATTCAAGAACCTAAAAATGACCAATTATCACTTCTGTTTATTGGGGATATTATGGGGCATGGCCCTCAGATAAAAGCCGCTTTTGATGATTCTTCAAAAACATATTCTTATAAGGACATGTTTAAGCACATTAAAGAAGAGGTTTCAGATGCAGATTTCACTATTGCAAATCTTGAAGTTACTCTGGCAGGAAAACCCTATCAAGGATATCCACAATTTAGTTCTCCAGATGCCCTTGCCTTAGCTTGCAAAAACAATGGAATAGATGCTTTTGTAATGGCCAACAATCATTCATGTGATCGTGGAGGAGATGGCATCAAGAGATCGATTGATGTTGTTGAAAAACTTAACTTATTACATACAGGAACATTTAAAAACAGTAAAGACAGAGACAGTCTAAACCTACTAATTCTAACTAAAAACAACATTAAAGTTGGGATTCTAAATTATACCTACGGTACAAACGGCCTACCCTTCCCCAACCCTACTTATGTAAATTTAATTGACACAGCATTAATAGCAAAAGACATTTTAGAAGCACAAAAAACAGATATTGATAAACTAATTGTTTTTACTCATTGGGGCAAAGAATACAAAGAACAACCCGACAATTTTCAATTAAATACAGCACGTTTTTTATTTTCTAAAAAAGTAGACATTGTAATTGGCTCTCACCCCCATGTTCTACAGAAAATGATTTACGTTCCAAAGCAAGAATCTCAAGACAAAATAAACGAATCATTTATTGTTTATTCTCTAGGAAACTATGTTTCAAATCAAAGAGACAGAAGAAAAGATGGAGGTTGCATGGTGAAAATAACTCTAGAAAAAAATAATGAGAATGTTTCGATTAAAGAATGTGGCTATTTTCTTACTTGGGTATATAAAAAAGTTATTGGTGGTAAAATAGATTATCATGTGCTTCCTTGTTCAAAATTTGAAAATGATTCAACCTTTTTTAACAAAACAGAAGATTATTCAAAAATGAAAACATTTATTGATGACTCTAGAAAATTATTTAAAGAACATAATCTTTCTGTTAATGAGTATGTTTATCAAGACAGTATCTGGACAATAAACAACAACTAATTATAGTATGAATATTAATAAACTATTCATTTTATGTTTCGTATTTATTGGTTGTGATTCTATTGAAAATCATACAAATAAAATAGCGTTCACTTCTAAGCCTTCAATAATTGTACTTGGAAATGTTCAAGACGGTGGATCTCCACATATTGGATGTAAAAAAAAATGCTGTAAAGATCTGTTTACAAATCCAGACAAAAACAGAATGGTAACTTCTTTAGGGTTAATAGACCCCATAGAAAAGAAATCATGGATAATTGAAGCATCACCAGATTACCCAAGACAAGCCAAAATACTAAGTGATTACTGTAAATACAACGAAAACCCTAATGGCATATTCCTAACTCATGCACATATCGGACATTATGCAGGATTAATGTATTTAGGGAAAGAATCTCTAAACGCCTCAAATATTCCTGTTTTTGCGATGACCAGAATGAAAGGTTTCTTAATTCAAAATGGTCCCTGGAGCCAGCTTGTTAATTTAAAGAACATTAAGCTTAATAACATTGACCACCTACAAAATTCTACACTTTCAACAAACATTTCAATCACACCCTTTCTTGTTCCTCACAGAGATGAATTTTCAGAAACAGTTGGATATAAAATTACAGGACCATCAAAAACAGTTTTATTTATTCCAGATATAGATAAGTGGAGTAAATGGAATAAAAGTATAATTGATGAAATTAAAAACGTAGACATTGCATTTATCGATGCTACATTTTACGACAAAAACGAAATAAACAATAGAGACATTTCAGAAATACCTCATCCATTTGTTATTGAAACTATGGATTTATTCAAAGAATTCTCTCTTCTAGAAAAGCAAAAAATTCACTTCATTCACATGAATCATTCTAATCCTCTATTAGACTCATCTAGTAATGAGAGTAAATTTGTTCTTTCAAAAGGATTCAACATTGCTAGGGCTTTCCAAATTATAGAATTATAAACTGTACCTTTTTTGAATTGGTTGCATTATAAATATTAAACAGTATAACCTATGTGAAAAAACTACTTAACCAATTCAACAAAATCATGAAAAAAGTAGTTCATTTAGTTCACACGATAACTTTTATAATTTGTTTATTAATTTCTAACGGATGTAGATCATCAAAAGCTAGTTGCAGTGATAATAAAAACAAGAAGAGTGCCAAGACAATGTACGCTCAACACAAAAAAAGTAATAGCAAGTACAATAGAAAATCTTATACTAAGAAAGTTAGTTTACAACAAAAAAAATGTAAGAAATAAGTTAACTTTATATCATTAATCATAACATATGAAATCAGTTTTTATTAGCTTAATAATTGTGGCTTGGTTTAATTTGAATGGGATTTCTCAATATAAAATTGAAGTCTATAATCCTAAAAAAACTACCATTACTATTGAAGAACACAAGCTTTATACCCAAATAAACAGTTACAGAGAAAAAAACAAACTCCCTGCAATTCCGCTATCAAAAGCATTAAGTCATGTTGCAAAGGTTCACTCAAAAGATTTAGAGCTAAACTTAAAAAACCTGACTCACGGTTGGAGCACATGTAAATACAAAGACAGTCAATCTAAAACATATCCATGTATGTGGGATAAACCAACAGAGCTTACCACATATAAAGGAACTGGATATGAATGTGCTCATGGTGGTGAGGGTGAATACGTTGCTACTGCAGCAACATCACTTAAAGGATGGCAAAATAGTAAGCACCATAACAATGTTATTTTAAATAAATCCATTTGGAAAAACTCTAAATGGAATGCAATTGGAGTGGGCATTTATGGTGGATATTCAACAATATGGTTTGGAGAAGAAAAAGATATTGATGGAAGTCCTGAAACTAAGAGTAAATAATCACTAATTTTAAGAAAAAATTTAATGAAATATTACATAATCATTCTTTCATCAGCTTTACTTTTTTCAAGTTGTAGCTGGGTTCAAGAAAATGTTTGGGGTTCTGCTGAAAGCAAATTAGATAAAACAACAATTGAAGAATCAAATAATAACTTATTTGAACTTGATGGTATTTTTTATTCTGAAAAAGGAATAGACATCACCAGTTCTGAAATCAACTTCGAAATTGAAGGATTATCAGAAACAAAAGGTCGATTCAAGTCATTTGACATCAATCTTACCAGCTCACCAAAAGATAAATCCCTATCAATTTACGTTTCTATAAATGCTAATTCTATTTTCACCGACAATGAAATGAGAGATGAACATTTATTAAATGAAGACTTTTTCAATACAGAAAACTTCCCATTAATAGCTTTTAAATCAAGTGACATTATACAAACTGATTCTTGCTTTTTAGCTCAAGGAAAGCTATCACTTGTTGGAAACGACAGCAAACTCACACTCCCTTTTAATTATTTAGGAACTTCAAAAAATTTAGAAGGAAATGACATATATATATTTGAAGGTGAGATAGAATTCGACAGAACCAAATTTGGAATGTCCGAAGCTGAAAGTGTTGGAAACCTAGTTACACTTAAATTTTACACAGAATTATCAAAAAAATAAACATGAAAAAAACAATATTTAGAATTTTTAGTACATTTTTAATTGCCATTGCTGTTACCAGTTGTGGTCCGTTTGATCAAGCAGTACTTTTACAAGAAGAAGTGGATGAGTCTTGGGGGAATGTTGGAGCAGCATACCAAAGAAGAGCCGATTTAGTACCTCAGCTTGTAGCAACTGTAAAAGGAGCAGCAGAAAATGAAAAAGAAATTCTTGTAAAAGTAACTCAAGCTAGAGCCGGAATAGTAAATGCTGAAACACCTGAAGACATGACCATGTTTGGTAAAGAAATAAATACTGCAATAAATCTAGCTTTTGAAGCTTATCCTCAAATAAGATCTACTGAAAACTTTGGAGCACTTCAAGCCCAACTAGAAGGCACTGAAAATAGAATCAATAAATCTAGAACAGACTACAACGGGACTGTAAAAAGATACAACACACACATAAGGGGTTTTTACAACAGCTTTGTTCTTGGGTTTTTTAGTGAAGAATTCAACAGGCGTGAAGCCTTTAAAGCTAGTGAAGGATCAGAAATTGCACCAACAGTATCATTTGAATAAATTGAATTTTATGTTTACCGAAGACGAAAAAAAACAAATTGTAGCTGCGATTTCAGAAGCTGAATTAAATACTTCTGGAGAAATAAGAGTACATATTGAAAAGAAATGTAAGATTGACCCAATTGACAAAGCTATTGAGATATTTGAAAAACTAGGAATGCAAAACACCAAAGAAAGAAATGGTGTTTTAATTTATGTAGCTACTGCTAACAATAAACTAGCAATTATTGGAGACAAAGGAATAAACAATGTAGTAAATGATAATTTCTGGGAAGAAATTAAGAACGAAATGATAACTCATTTTAAAAATGGAGATTTCCCTAATGGTCTTTCCAATGGAATTATAAAAGCTGGTCAGCAGTTAAAAAGTCATTTTCCATACACTAGTGACGATACCAATGAATTAAGTAATGATATAAGCTTTGGAGATGAATAAAAAATTATACTTCACTTTACAATTTGCATTAATATGCTTTTTTTCTATTTCTGTTTTAGCTCAGAACAATTTACCTAAAAAACCTAATCCAGTTACCTTTTACAATAATCTATCGTTAGAGTTTCCAGATTTCCTTTCACCCTCTGATGCTAAATCTATTGAGCTGAAATTAAAAGCTTTTAGTGACTCAACTTCTAACCAAATAGTAGTTCTAATTGTTGATGATTTACTTGGATATGAACCTTGGGAGTATGCAACAGAAGTTGGAGAAAAGTGGGGAATTGGCGGAGAAAAAGAAGACAATGGTGTCTTAATTTTAATTAAACCAACTGGTGGAGCGGGTCAAAGAAAAACATTTATTGCTTCAGGAAGAGGTTTAGAGGCAGTAATTCCAGATTTTACTTGCTCTGAAATAGTTAACAATGAGCTCATTCCAAACTTTAAAAATGGAAATTTTTATTACGGAATAGATGCAGCTACTGATATATTAATGTCTTTAGCTGTAAAGGAATTTAATTTTAAACAATATTCAGAAAATTACAGTGGCAATTCAAACAATGATCCAACTAACGAATGGCAATTTTGGGTGTTCTTTGTTTTAATAATTATCTTTTTCATGGTTTTTTCTTCAAGAAAAGGTGGAGGTAAAGGTGGAGGAGGTATGTATTACTCCAGTGGCGGCTTTAGCTCAAGCTCTAGTAGTTTTGGAGGTGGCAGCAGCTTTGGAGGTGGAAGTTTTGGAGGTGGCGGAGCTGGAGGAAGTTGGTAGTGAAATATTAAACAAAAAAATTGCGAGTTTTAGCTTAAAACTCGCAACAAATTTATGAATTGGAAATTGGATTTAATAAAACCATTCCATGTTAGCAGTAAGCTGAATTTCTCCTTGGTTTACCACCAAAGTATCTTTAAATCGGTTATATGAAGCATCATAATCAAAAGGATCAACAAAAACAGAATCTATATTTTCATAATACCATCCATTATCAACCTCTTCTATGTAAACCCAAAAGCCACCAGTTCTCCATGCAGACAAACTTAATGGAACACTTAAAGACTGATTAATATTAGTATTATTAAAATTAACATCATATCTATTCCATGACGAAGAGCTGTAAGAATAACCACTATCTGCTCTGAAGTGAATATATAAATCTGGATAAGTATTGTCGTTATCTAAATCATCACCAAATCCTGCATCCCAAGGGTAACCTAAAGAATTAAATTCAGGAATACTTTGAATATCTACAGAATGTAATACCACATGGCTATACATGTTACATGAACCGTTGTCAATTTCTCTGTTTGGATTATAATTAGAAGCATAAGGATCTGTGCAACCTTTCTTACAAGAATCAAAAAATACAACACATAATAACAAAACGATTATTAAACTAATTTTTTTCATTTTATGTTTTTTTTATTAAAATCTATAATTAAATATACAAATTTAAATTTTAGCCCCTCTTTTTCTTTCGACCTCTTTAAGCAACACTTTTCTTAACCTTATTGATGATGGAGTTACCTCTACATATTCGTCAGCTTGAATGTATTCCAATGCTTCTTCTAATGTGAATTTAATAGCAGGAGCAATCTTAACTTTTTCATCAGCACCTGAAGAACGCATGTTAGACATTTTTTTTGTTTTTGTTATGTTAACAACCAAATCATTTGCTCTATTGTGTTCTCCAACAACTTGGCCTTCATAAATATCTAAATTTGGGTCAACAAAAAACTTTCCTCTATCCTGAAGATTACTTAAACTAAAAGGAATAGACTGCCCCTTCTCCATTGATATAAGAGAACCATTCTGTCTCCCAGGAATATCACCCTTGTAAGCTTGGAATTCTATAAATCGATGAGACATGATTGCTTCACCAGCAGTTGCAGTTAACAAGTAATTTCTTAGACCAATTATACCTCTAGAGGGAATAACAAATTCTAATATCATTCTATCTCCTTTAGGTTCCATGCTTAACATTTCCCCTTTTCTAATGTTCACCATTTCAATGGCTTTTCCAGAAACATTTTCAGGAAGATCAATAGTAAGCTCTTCAATTGGTTCACATTTAACACCGTCAATTTCTTTAATAATAACTTGAGGCTGACCAACTTGTAGTTCATACCCTTCTCTTCTCATAGTTTCAATCAAAACAGATAAATGAAGTACACCTCTACCAAAAACATTAAAAGAATCTGCAGTACCAGTGTCTTCCACTTTCAACGCTAAGTTTTTTTCTAATTCTTTTTCTAACCTATCCTTAATGTGTCTAGAAGTTACATATTTACCTTCTTTACCGAAAAATGGAGAATCGTTAATAGTAAATAGCATACTCATTGTAGGTTCATCAATATTAATTGTAGGTAATGCTTCAGGATTTTCAATATCTGCAAGAGTATCTCCTATTTCGAAACCTTCAATACCCACCATAGCACAGATATCACCAGCATTTACCAAATCAACTTTAACTTTACCTAAACCTTCGAAAACATATAATTCTTTAAGCCTACTTTTAACAACACTACCATCTCTTTTAATAAGAGATAGCTGCTGACCTACCTTCAGCGAACCTCTTTGTAATCTACCAATAGCAATTCTTCCTATAAAAGAAGAAAAATCAAGTGATGTAATTAACAACTGAGTAGTTCCCTCTTTAATTTTTGGAGTTGGTATATATTCAACAATTGCATCCAAAAGTGGAATAATATTAGTAGTTGGCTTATTATGGTCTGTACTCATCCATCCATTTTTGGCAGAGCCATATATTGTAGGGAAATCTAACTGTTCTTCTTCAGCATCAAGATTAAACATTAAATCAAAAACTTTTTCTTGAACTTCGTCTGGTGTACAATTTTCTTTGTCAACTTTATTTATTACTACAATTGGCTTAAGTCCTAATTCAATTGCTTTTTGCAGTACAAATCTTGTTTGAGGCATAGGTCCTTCAAAAGCATCTACAAGTAAGAGCACCCCATCAGCCATGTTAAGAACTCTCTCTACTTCACCACCAAAATCTGCGTGACCAGGAGTGTCTATAATATTAATTTTAGTATCCTTATACTTAACTGAAACATTTTTAGAAACTATTGTTATCCCTCTTTCTTTT
>Ga0315332_10000931_pt1 | contig 14805 bp, 17 predicted proteins | sample M110034915metaG_FD_203455 | JGI IMG/M metagenome (GOLD analysis project Ga0315332, IMG submission 203455) | Ammonia-oxidizing marine archaeal communities from Monterey Bay, California, United States - M1 100m 34915 | ecosystem: Environmental > Aquatic > Marine > Intertidal zone | place: USA...
TTACCGTTGTCTTTATTATGCTTGGCTCTCGCCTTAGCATTTGTACGATATGTTTCAGTTGATGATTTTGCCATACATCCTTTGGTTTACTAGGTCAGGGTCTACTTTAGGTAAGATATTAGCTAACTTATCTAATGGGTTTCCATCGTAAGCTATTCCACTAATATCATTTGTTTTAAGCCATTCACATGCTGCTTTTAAATCTTGAGTAGAAGCTGTGCCACTTCTGACCCGTGATAGAAATTCTTCTGTGACGAGGCTATGTAATTCGTTAAACTGGTCTTCTGTGGCTTTCTTCATTATTCTTTAGTTCCTGGGAATAAGTTCTTCTTAATCAAGTCTACTGCCTTATCATCAATGGTATTATCTGTTGAGTTTGCATATGCTTCAAGTAGTTGTATAACCAACTCCTTTACTGCAGATGAACTGAGGAATGCCATGAGGATGGGCTTGATAAGTACGATCATTTTTTCTTTTTGAATGGGTTGATGTTCCAAGATTTTGTATCTTCTTTGGGTGGTTGTGTTGATTTAATATAAGCAGATATAGCAATAACATCACTACACATGCTTTCTACTCTTGAGCCAGGTTTCAACATGAACCCTTTAGTTTGTAACTCTGCACATTTGAGAGTACGAACTAGCTCATAGTCTAATCTCATCTTCTCTTCTTGCCTAGCAGCTATGCTACGGCATCTACGTAGACCTTCTCGATCTAAGGGGATCATGAAGTTAATCTGACCTCCCCAGTTCTCAGCCATTGTATAACTAGAAGGTTCCATCACACCTTCATCTATATCCCAAGGTTTAGTGTGATTTCCCATATAGAATGGGGAGAATGTCATAGTAGACCCATTACATGAGATGTTAGGGCCATAATGCTGTCTAGATGGTGCTCCATTATTCTGGAATTGCACCGCCTGGTTAGTTACATTTCCTGTTGCAGCTGCTACTGGATTAGAGACATTATTGTTCTCCTCCTCTGCTTTAACAGGTGCTATTGAGAGAAGACTGATAAGGAGACCGTAGTAGAGGAGACGTCTATTTCTCTGTCTATTACTTCTACGGATAATACCTGACTGGCTGCTCTTGTTACTATTTCTAGCTCGAATGGATCTCCAGCTGTATGTAGAGTGAATATTGAATCTGAGTCGGCTATACCTCCTGAGGAGGCTGATGTATGGGTTATATTTTCCCCAGTCCATTTGTTTAATGCAGACCCATAAGTGGTCGTAGTAATTTCTTCTACGATCTCTTGAGTTGTTGTAGTTGTACTGTTCATCGAACCCTGGGTGAAGTTTGGGGTTACTAATTCTGCTCTCGCTACCGAGGGGGATAACAGTGCTAAGAGTACTAGCCATTTTTTCATTGTTTTGGTTTATCCTTTTTATTACTACCATTACTACCAGTAGTCAAGCCGAATGTTGCTAGGGCTCCAGTGAAGACACTGGCAGGAAAAGTTATGTCCCCACCTGGACTTTTCTTAATCATAGGTATTTCTACGTAGTTTAACGTAATGATAAATCCGCTCCAAACCACAACTCCAAGACGGACAAATGTACCTAAGATTTGGATTTGGTGTTCTTGGTCCTCTGCAGCATCTTTCAGCTTTCCGAGGAATCCTTTTTTTTCTTCCGCTGTTCCTTCCATTTGTTGACTTTAGCTTGTAGTTGTTTTTGAACTTTCTTTTTAATAGGTTCGAATAAAGATGAAGTAATAGATGTTGTTGCTACCGCTACTACAGCAGTAGTAACAGCAGTGATCACTACCGCAGGTTCAGGTAGTGGCATCTGTATATCTATAACAGGTATCTGTAACTTAGGTTGCTCTACTTGTTCTGTAGATTCCTGTTTAACGTCTTCAGGTGCCTCCAAATCACTCGGAGGTATAACCATAGGTTTATACGACGGTATCCGAGATGTAGGAGGTCTGAAGTAAAGAGCATCAGGTTTTGGTAATGTTGCTCTAGGTAAGTATATTTTAATACTTAGATTTACCTAAAGTAACTGCTGCATCATGCGTGGAGAAATCTTCACTTCCCCAGATACTTGTTGTACCGTCTTCTTTTTTGTATACCTTGATGATCTCAAGATGATCGACATTACGCTTAAGAGTAGCCTTATCCTCATCAGTAATAGTTGATTGAGCAGCTATACTATTAATTAAAGTAACACTATCTTTTGATGCATTGTAGATTTGTGCTACTTCATCAGTCGTTCGTTCCGCCATTAGCCTCCTCTGTAGGGTTTTCTTCTTGTGCTAGTTCGTTTAGTACATTAAGAGCACCATTAATTTCATTGAATCTAACTGAGATTTGATTTCTTTCTTCAATTAGTTTCTGAGCTTTTTCTTGTAATTTTTCCATTAGGATGGTTTAGGGTATTTATCTTTTGTGGCTTTTATTGCAGAAGCAAATCCTCCACTTGTCGTAACTGTTCCAGCTACTATGTCTTTATAGAGTAAATCAAGTTGCTCTCCTATTGGTAAATAAACAGTATCACCTGTTCCTATTCTAGGATTACCTTGTCTATCTGATTTATATTTAACTGCAGCAGCAGCCGTATTAAGCTCTGTTCGAGCTGTATCTATATTCGATTGTACGAGGGTAACTTTATTACCATCTTTGTCAAAAGCACCTTGGCTGTCATCAACACGGACAACACTTGAATATGCTTTGTAAATTGCTTCGTGATCTAGTGCCATTATGCGGCTACCTCCATCAATGTAAGAGTACTAATACCGTGATAATTATCGTTTCCTTGCCATCTATTCAAATAGATTGTATGAGCGTCAGTATGCCATTGAAGTTTATATGTAGTCGCACTTGTAGTACTAGGACTATCTAAATAAGACATATTATGTTGAATCATAAGCAAGCCTCCTATATATACACTTGTTGTAGCTGGTGCGCTACCAGAGGTATTGGCTGGTTGAGCAATATTAGTACTTCCTCGAACAAGATTTATATGCGATGTATTGCTTTGAGTATGACTTAGAAAAAGATTATAACTAATCAAAATCTTACTACTACTAGAACTTGGTGTTATTGCTTGAGATATACCTATATCTGTAAAGCTAGTAGCGGATGTTGATGCTGTATCACTTTTAGTTGTTGAAAGAACTTGAAGAATCTTACCTCCACCACTTAGATTAGATACGGTTGTACTACCATCTGAGTTAAGAACAATATTATTTGAACTAGAGGAGGCATGTTTTATATTTGTTGTAGCTAATGTACTCATGCGGCTACCTCCATAAGAGTTATTGTTGATGCACTTCGACCATCAAATTCTGAATTATTTGCATCTATACCATTACGGTTTAAATATACGGTCTCACTACCTCCCCAGACAGCACCTTGAACTTTATAAGTAACAGAAGAAGTTGTACTTGGTGAATCTAAATAGCTAATATCCACATCAACAGACTTATAGTATTCAACATTACCATCATGATAATCAGTAATGTTTTTAGTAACTCTAGGTCTATTTCCAGCAGAATCGCCTAACATTAGTTGCGTAGAATCTCTTACTAAGTAAGTGTATAAACCATACATACTTGTACCTCCAAGTATCATATTACAAGTAACTAATATTTTACTTGATGTAGAAGCAGGAGTAATCGAACAAGAAAGTCCCCAGTCTGCAGGGCTGCTATAAACAGCAGTTAGAGATGCCGTATCTGTCTTTACTGTTTGGACTACTTGAAGAATCTTACCAAAACTTTGTGAAGTACTAGGTAATGTAAAAGTTACATCAGCTCCACTTGTCGAGTTTGGAGGAGCTAAAGAAACTGAACCTCCACCACTCGTGGGTATTAATTTAATTGCACTCATATTGATAAAGCTGTGATTCCTATACGTGGTACGGATAGCTGTTGACTCTCAGTACCATCCCACCAGTAAGTTTTATGTATTTGTGCATCATAACTACTTGAATATTCTCTAAATTGCATTTTTAATGTTTTATTTGAAGACCAGCTGGCTACTCTACCTGTATCTGTATTAGCAGTACCGCCAATCCTAACAGGCCACTCAAAGGTAACTAACTGAAGGATATCTTCACCAGTTATTTCTGTACGGCTATGTACAACTTCATCACTATCTACAAAGAATTTAAAATTAGCTATATGGAGATCAGTAGCACCCTCTCTACTACACTGAAAGTGGAATTTATATACCACTGTCTTTGTATCTGCTGGTGGTGTATATGCGATAGTGCTGCCAGTTACGTCAGCATAGCTATCAGTTGCAACCTGCTTGTCTGTTACGTTTGGGAGGGTTATATTTCCAGCCGAAGTTGTAACAGTCTCTCCATTACAAGGATAAAAGAACTCTTCTAATACAACATTAGTTATTTCGTTACTTAATCCTGTTACCGTTCCATTACCGTTAATTGTTACTGCCATAATTAAATCACCGTCCAAGTTTCACCAGCACCAACCGTTACGGTGACACCAGAGTTGATAGTTACAGGACCAAAAGTACCTGCATTTGTGTTGTTAGTTATTGTGTAATTAGTTGTCACTGTTTGTCCGTTTTCCCAAAATATAGAATCACCACCAGCTCCTGTAGCACCACCGCCTCCAGCTGCTTCCCATCCAGCTTCACCGTTAGCGTCAACTGTTAGAACGTAGTCTTCAGTAGCAGTAGTGTCTTTAACCGTAAAGTTAATACCAGGTATCCTGAATTTGGTAATTGCTGTATCACCTAAAGTTATTTCGTTATCTACACCTACAGCACTGGCAGTTGCATCATGTCCAAGTATTAGACAGTTGGCTCCTGTGGTAAAACCATCTGCTGCTTTTTGTCCTATTATCGTGCAATTAGTTGCTGAAGTCATATCCTCACCAGCCGATTGCCCTACCACAGTATTGTCATTACCTACCAGCGTTCCCCAGACACAAGCGTACTCACCAATAATGGTATTACGGGAAGCATTACCAGCAGTCCAAGCACTTTTTCCAATAACTATGTTACTTGACCCAGTAGTGAGTCCAGCACCTCCATTGCTTGCAATGACAGTGTTACTGGCTCCTGTAGTGAGATTTCCTGCGGCTGAATGACCGCACAAATTATTATTTGTTCCTGTAGTGACTGAATCACCAGCACCTTTTCCTATCGCAGTATTGTAATTTCCAACTGAAAGTTTTAATGCGTTATATCCTATAGCAGTTTGGCTATTTGCTGTTTCGTTAGTCTTTAAAGCTTCATAACCCAGCGCAGTGTTTGAAGTACCTGTAGTATTAGCTGTTAAAGAGTACAATCCAATGGCTATATTGTTATCTGCTGTAGTATTAGCTTTTAAAGCATCAACTCCAATGGCTATATTGTTATCTGCTGTAGTATTAGCTTTTAAAGCATCAACTCCAATAGCTATATTTGATGAACCAGTCGTCTGGTTATATATTGAGTCCATCCCAATGGCAATATTTTTCTCTCCTGTAGTTGTAAAAGCTAGAGTGCTTCGACCTATTCCAATATTTGTATTTCCAGAGGTAAGTCTTACTCCTGTAAGCCAACCGATATTTATATTATCACTACCTGTGGAATCAGATACTTTAGGGCCAGCACCGCATCCAAGTCCAATATTACGACTTCCACTTGTAGTTGCGACACCAGCTTCAGCACCTATAAATGTATTTGCTTCTCCTGTGACAGCATAACCAGCACGATAACCAAGACCTGTATTTTCTATAGTAGTAGTTACATTTCCAAGGGTATAATCACCTATACCTACATTTCTTCTTGATGTTGTTAATTTGCCAAGAGCATCTTTTCCAACTGCTGTGTTGTCATATCCAGTAGTACAAGCATCTAAAGCTTTATATCCAAAGGCAGAGTTATCGTCTCCTGAAGTGATCGCAGTACCAGCATCATATCCGAATAAAGTATTATATTCTGCATCAGTTCCAGTAAAGCTATCACCAGCATTCGAACCACCTACCGTGTTGTACTGAGCATCAGAGCTAACTCCTCCACCAGCAGCAGCTTCCCAACCAGCTTCTCCATTAGCATCAACTGTTAAGACATAATCTTCAGTAGCAGTAGTATCTTTAACAACGAAGTTAATACCAGGTATCCTAAACTTCGTTATATCGCTATTACCTAGAGTTATTTCGTTATCGACCGTTGGCGAGCTAGGCATTGCTAACTTTCCTATTATTGTATTATTAGCACCTGACGTTAAAGCTGTACTCGTATCATTCGAATTATAACCAGCGTACGAACCTATACATATATTGCCACTACCTGTCGAACTGTAACCAGAGTGAGTCCCTATACCAACGTTTTCACTTGCGGCACAATTATATAAAGCTTTATATCCGACAGCAGTACTGTGATCTTCGTGCGTTATAGCACCTGATAAGGCTTGTTTTCCTACCGCTACGTTTTGACTTCCCGTCGTGAGATTGTCTAGTGCTAAACTTCCAACGGCAGCATTTTCATACCCAGTTGTAGTATTTCTCGCCGCATGTGCACCAATGACCGTATTGCTATTACCTGTAGTCTGAGAATTTAAAGTTTGATGACCAATAGCTATATTGTTATATGAAGTATTTTCTTTTAAAGCTTCATATCCAATAGCAATATTTTGAGTGCTAGTTGCTAGTGTTTTTAAAGCTTCAGATCCAATTGCAACGTTCTTATCGCCCGTAGTTAGAGCCGTACCAGCGTTATATCCAAATAAAGTGTTGTTAGTAGCATCTGTACCAGTAAATGAGTCTCCTGCATTCGTACCACCAATCGTGTTGTATTGAGCGTCAGAACTAACTCCTCCACCTCCAGACCCAACCTCAACTACTGAGCCGCCTGAAGTTTTTGTAAACAAACCTCCATCAGAGGTATTAATGGCAAGTTCACCTACAGTTAAATCGCTTGCTGAAGGGTCAGCAGCTTTTCTTTTATGTAGTATATTTGCCATTTACCATGTACCACCATCGATAATACCACATCCTAATTCACCAGTTGAGGAATTATAAGTTAATTGAGAATCACTCTTAGGTGCTAAATTTCCAGTTGCTGCAGTAGCAAATAATGGGAAACATGTTGTATCACTTGATTCATCAGCAACTGTTACTGTAGTTGCTATTGCAGCTGTACCTGATGTATCTTGGTTAAGTGTACCTACAACGAAATCTATTGTATTATCACTATCTTGATAAGTAACTGTAATACCTGTTTCAGTATTACTACCGACCATAGCACCAACAGTATCAGATATATATTCAGCTAAAGTAGTACCATTAACTGTATATGCATCTGCTTCTAATGTTCCATCAATATCAGCATTACCTGAGATATCAAGACTTGCTGCATCTAATTCCCCTCCAATAGTTAATAGACCAGAACTAGGATTATAGGTTAATCCTGTATCAGTCTCGATACCTTGAGCACCTGTTGCTCCATCTACAAAAGTTAAATAGGTAGTCTCATCTGTTGAGTTATTTGCTGTAGCAGTTACATTACTTGCATTTGTAGCAGTACCTGCATCTTCCCAAATAAGACCATTACTATCTGAATATTTTAGAACATAACCATCAGTAGGACTGTTATGTATATCTAACTTATCTTCTACAATTGAGTCATCGCCTATACGTGCAGCAGGTAAGGTACCTGATGATAAAGCGGAAGCATTAGTTGAATCTGCAACTTCAGCCCAAGTTAAGCCACCAGTATTACCTGATTGAGCTTGTAAGAAATAACCATTAGTAGGTGAGTTAGATACCTTTAGATTAGCTTCATCTACTACATCATTTGCAATAGTAGTAGCGATATCGCAATCTGCACTTCCATTAAAACTTGTATCACTAGCAGTAATTTCTCCAGTTAAAGAGAAGTTTCTTGCTGAAGCTAAGTTTGTAGCAGTAGCAGAGTTACCTGTACATGATCCAGAAGATCCACTTGTATTACCTGTTACATTACCAGTTACGTTACCTTCTAAGTTACCTACAAGTGTACCTGTTGTAACTGTTAAGTTACCAGTTGAATCAGCAGTAGCTGTAGTTGTACCTAATAAAAACTTATCTGTTGATTCATCCCATCCAATAAAAGCATTATCACCAGTTGAACCTCTTTCAATTAGTAATCCGCAATCGTTAGCGTTAGAACCAGCACCACTATTTAATTCAAGTAGATTATCTGCAACAGTTGTATTTGTAGTTGCTACGGTAGTTGTTGTACCATTAACAGTTAAGTTACCAGTAACTACAACGTTATTACTAAATGTTTTATTACCAGCTACTGTTTGTGCATTTGTTAAATCAACAAACGCTCCTGATCCACCAATCTTAATTACACTAGCTGCATTACTACCACTAGTTCCTTCACCATAATAAAGTATATCGTTACCTTCAGTAAACGCTAATTCTGCGTTTGCTAAATCTGAACTACTAGGTGCTGTTGACCCAGTAGATCTTTTTATTCTAATTTGAGCCATGTTTTAAAAGGAGCCTCCGTCCACGATTTTTGATAATGTTTGAGTCGTATCAGCCTTAAACTTCGAAGCGCTAGAGCTATAATAAATAACAGAACCATCAGCCTTAGCTGATTGATCTAAGACAAAATCAGATGAGCTGCTTATAAGTGGATTACTTGTATCAGCAACTTCTTGAGAAAAGTATAGACTTTGGTCAAAGTTATTATTTAGATCTGTAGCTCTATAGGATGAACCAGATGCGAAAACAGCTTTAGCTGTATCGACATCAGTGTTTCTATAAATCAGTACCTTAACTCCAGCACTAGGAGCCGAGTTTAATTGGATGGAGGTGGCTGTTGCAAATGTAAATGCAGTTGTATTTGTACCGTCTAGCGATACCTTCACGTCTTCAGTTTTTAGATAAGGGAAGTCAAATGAATAAGTTACTGTACTTCCGCTTTGTGTGTATTCTTTTGTTGTTACAGCCATATCTCATTGTTGTGTATTTTAACTAATAGCTGTTATAGATATAGTTGGATGATGCATAGTTGCTGCGGGGTTACTATCCCAGTACGCCAGATCATGAAATCTTGATAAGTAACCATCTGAATAAGCTTTAACTAAAATTTTAATAGTTTTTGCTGACGTCCAAGAACTCATTTGTCCTATACTTAGGTTATTCGATGATCGTATTATAAAAGGCCACTCAAAATGTTGAGACATTTGAGTGCTAGATGAGTTTATGTAAGGTGAATATCTTGCTGCAGTTACTTCATCAGTGTCTAGCATTAAAGATGTATGATAAAGAATATGACCATTGGAGTTGTTAGGTCTTACGAAATAATTAAATTTATAAACCACCGTTTTTGTATCTGCTGGTGGTGTATAAGCCATTTGACTTCCATTAAGAGTAACCCAACCTCCTGTAGTATTAACGTCTTGGGCTGCTTGAACATTTTGTGTTTGATACGTACCACTACTAACAACAGCAGATGTACCAGTACAACATAATGTAAATGTTTCTAATACAGAACCAGCAGGTTTTATAGAAATAGGAGTAGCCCAAGTTAAACCGCCTGTATTACCAGATTGTGCTGTTAAGACATAACCGTTAGTTGGGTTGTTAGATATTTGTAATTTAGCTTCATTAACAGCTTGATTATCTATCTTAGCTTGAGTTGCAGCAAGATCAGCTATCATATCTGTTGCTACTTGTACTTCTTGTACTTGACCTGCTGAAGCTCTACCTAGTACTCTATTAGCAGTTACTATATTTTGTAGCTTAGGATATGTAACTGCATCATCTTGAATAGCATTAGTATCAACTGCATTGTCAGCTAACTCACTAGCACCTACTGCATTAGCTGCAATTTCATCAGCCGTAACAGCATTAGTTTCTATTTCATCAGTACCAACACTGTTATCAGCCATCATTGACTTCTCAACAACACCAGTCCTAATAACCCAGTCAGTATCACTATTAACAGTAATATCATTCTTATTACCTGTAGTGATACCTCCAGATGTAGTCGTAACTAATTTAGCTTCTTCTATTGCATAGAGTGCTTGTTTTTGATTTTCATTTAAACTTGCTGCCGTGATAGATGAACCTGCTGCATACTCATGTTCAGCTGTGTCTATATTTGTATTACGATATAGTTTTACGTTATCTGTACCTGATGCAGGAGCTGTTCCAAAAGTAACTGTGTTTCCAGAAATTGTATAATCCGTGTCAACAGTTTTAGTTACTCCACCTACTGATACACCTATATCTGCATGTGTTAAATATGGGAATGTTATATCGAATGTTTTATCTGATCCATCCCCATTATACGTCTTTTCTGTTGCCATGGTTATTTATTTTGTAGTATGTATTCAGGGTAAGCATCTTCGGTAGGTAATTGTACATCGATTGCTTGATCGATTGCTCCTTTTTCAGTAAAACTTTTAGAAGCACGTTTAATAAACTCTCTATTTCGTATTTCGGATAACATTTCTTCAGATAATGAAGCTTCTGCTAATTTTTTAGAAGATTCAAAAGCTTTTCTTATTCTACTATATACTTTTTTATAATCTTCAATAGCGAATAATTCATTCCCTATGCCACCTTTACGTTGTTCTCTAAGTATATTGGTAAAACCTTTAGTACCGTTATACTCAATATTTTCAGCATACCTTTTAATTTTCTGTAATTCACGTTTAAATACACCTTGCTCACCCATTTTACTGAAGATAGCACTACGTTCAGTGTTAGTTAATTCAACACCACCAGTACTGCTATTCATTTGTGGATTAGCATTATATTCAATCTTTTGTAGAAAAGTATGTAATTCTGAAGGATTATCGTGACGCTTCATAGGACTATATGCATTCCATGCTCTAACAAAGAAATTTTCTGGATAACGTATTTTATTACCATCAATAAAATCGTAAGATTCAGGAAGTGCCCCTTGTGGATCAAAGGCGTCCAACCAATTATTTCTATTACGTATAGAATCACCTAGTTCTGCTTTTATTTCACGTAAGGTTGGATTCATAACACGTCCTAATTCATTACGTTGACCAGATAAAGGTAAAATAGCATTACCAAAAGATGATGCCCATCTATTAAATGCACTACCATTACCTTGTAGAATATCATTTAATGGTTCTACATTAGATAAAAGACTTTTGTTTGTAAAACTTGAAGCAAATACAAAAGATAACTTTTTCCAAAACTCTTCTTGTTTTGAGGTACTTAGAGAATCAGCATTATCTGCTACGGTTACAACTGTTGATAACCATTCACCTAATGGACCTAACCAAGCATAATCATACCATCCACCATCTAAACCTTGAAAAGTGTTTTTTACCCAACCAGTTTTAGTGCGAACTCTTTGTCTAGATTTATCCCAATGACCAGCTCCTCTTAATCTACCAGATCTATAAGCACCTAAAGCTGCCATAGTAACTACTGTACCTAAAGCTACTTTACCTTTTACTTCAGCTCTTATTTGACGAAATTCTGTCATATAGTTTGCGTCAAAGTTTTTACCACGTCTTTCTAAGATTTCTTTAATCTCTTCAATGGGAAACGATTCAATCTTTCTAGCACCTAAAGGGCCGAATAATTGTTGATATTCTTTTGAAAAAGTACCGAATGGACTATATCTACCTACAGTAGCCAGTACATTAGCCGATGTTCTAGGGAACATAAAGTGAGGTTTGATTATAGGGAATCGATCTAAGATAGCATTAAAACCTTTAACTAAAGGACTATCTAAGTTTAAAGCTATTTCACTGTTAAGATATTCCACAGCTTTATCTGTAATCATTCCGTTTTCATCTTGCATTTCTTTGAAGATTTGATCTTTAACTTCGAAAAATGCATCTTTATCAATTTCCCTACCTTCTTGTATAAGTTTATCAAAGGCTCTGGCTTTTGCTTCTACGTGACCTGTTACTGATCTAGAAAACCCATCTAAACCTGTCATAGCATTAGTACCAAATCTAAGCACAGGGTTTTCAGCCATTGTTTCTAGATTTTCATATACATGTAATAGAGCACTAGCTCCAAACTCATCTTGTTCTTCAGCTGCTTTTGCATAAGACCAAAGCATATCTAAGTTATTAGCTTTTTTTAATGCTATATCTTCACGCATTGCATAACTAATAGCTCTAGGTTCTAAAGAAGCTTTTTTGAAAACTAAACCAGCATGGCTTAAACTTTTAGTTAATGTATCATCTAATGAGAAATGAGACCACATAGCTCTATGCATTATATGCCAATCACCTTCTAATGCAGCCCCAGCCATAGTTGCTATAGGTCTAGCACTTAAACCACCTAAGTTTCCAACTAAAGCTTTAATAGGAGTAGAGAAGGCAGAAAGAACAGAGTTAAATATATTACCTAAAAATGCTTTATTAATCATAGGTGGTATATCAGGATTACCATCATACAAAGCTTTTTTAAATACACCTAAACTATTACTAACATAGTGATTTAATTTATATAATGAATTTACATCACCATCAGTTAGTTCATTAGCTAACATAAAACTTTTTAAGAAATCAGGATTAACTTCTGCTATTTCTCTAATTGTATTAGTATATTCTTTTACATTAGGAATTAGTTCATTAATTTTACTTTTGATTTCATCTTCGATAGCTTTAGCTGCTTGACCCATAATTTGAGGGTCTTTAGTATCAGCTGCTACTTCCCAAGCATTAAGATTAGATCTGTAGGTACCAGCTTCGAAATTAGCCACACCTTTTTCTATCATCAAATACTCTATACGATCTGCTATTTCATTCGCAGCTCTACGCATAACAGTAGTATCATCCATTAAACGAATACCTTCTGATATATCAGAGATTTGACCTCCTAAAGAAGTAACTAAATAAGCTCTAGCTTTTTGTACATCAAGATCAATAATATTTTCTTTTAAACTTTTAATAGCTAATTTAACACCTTCAGAACCTTTCCTATTAATGACTTTTAATTCAGTATCACCTACTGCACGTTTAAATTCATCTAATAGTTTCATCATATCTCCAGGTTCCATTCTTGGATCAAGAAGTATTTCTGATAATCTTTCACCAGACTTTTTAATTTGTGCTGAAGTAATCTTTTTACCATTAGCTAATTGTTTTGAATATACACCACCTTCTTTTAAGTTTTCAGCTAGTTCTTTGATAAGAGTTCTTTCACTCATATTAGCTGGATCTAACCCAACTTTTAAAGCAGCTTCACTGATAGGATTACCTAAACGTCCGTATGTTGTGTCTATAGTGTTATCGATCCTAGCTTGGTCTACAGCAGCCCCTAAGATGCCATCTGGATCTTTTGTACGTGTTAAGCTTTCCTTGTCACTAAAGACGTCGTGAACGCCTAATACGGGCTGATTAGGATCTTTAATTGGTATAGTACCGTTTACTTTAGCTTCTCCTAATTCATCTAAAGCTTTTTCTTTTCTTGCATAGTTACGTAAAACTGTATCTTCTATTGGATTATCAGAGAACTTAATCTTTGAAAATTCATCAGTTGTTAGTTCTTCTATACGTTTTTGAGCTTTAGGGTTTTGTGCTATGAATTTAGTTGTTTTATCTAAACTCTTACCAGCTTTAAGTAAATAAGCTGAACCTTCAACTACACTACTAAGTACATTAAAAACAGCACCTTCATTAACATTCTTCGAACGTTTAGTATCAGAACTATCAGAATCTAAAGTAGCTATTGTATCAGGAATAAATTGGTAAGTTTTAGGCCAATGCTTTTTCAACATACCTGTAGCATTATGATCTTCTTGATTTTGTTTTGCTATATAATCAACAAAACCACCTGTACCTACATCAATACCGAATTTAGAAAACCATTCAAAGGTTTTACTATTACCTAAACGTTGCATCCAAGGTGCAGCTAATTTAGCTTTATGTAGTTTTGTACCAGTTTGAATAGCTTTTGCTCTTAAACCTAAAGAAGGTATAATTAAGCCTGACATATCCCTAACTGATTCTAATACCTTACTTTCATATTTAGGTAGTTTTGGTATTTCAGGTATATTGAAAGGGTCTCTAGCTGGACCTGTAATCCAATTAGCTAAATCTGTAACAGTATCTACTACACCTGCACCCATAGCTGCAGGATAGTTAGATGCATTTTGTAAAGCTTTAAGTGGGTTACTTACATCTGCATCACCTCCAACTTCATTGAAACTTTCAGCAAATGTATTGTTACCTGTTTCCGTAGAAGCAGGTTCTTGTTGTGTGTTGGAAGCAGGTGTTTGTTCTGCAGCTTCTCCTATACCAGGTGTAATCGGTTCAGCTAGACTTTCTAAGTCTTCTGGTGTAAACTCTGGTATTTGGATTTCAAGCTCCTCTTGAGGTTCGTTTTCCATTTTATAATTTTAAATTAAGGATTAAAAGGATTAAACCCAGGTCTCATTGGTATATTAGGTATTCCAAACATTGACAAGTTTAAATCTTCATCGTATATACCTTCAGGAGATAATTCATAAGCTATACTAGTATATGTATTTTCTGAAGGGTCTCTCATAATCGACACTTTTGCTTTAGGTGACAACTCTTTTTTCCAAGTTTTAGCAGCATCAGTTTCTTCTATTTTTTTACCGCCTTGTCCACTATAAATAATCCAAGGTGGTACGTTTAATTCATCGCTAAGAAATTGTATATCAGGACTCCATGTACCCGATTCTTCAAATTCTACTTCTATCGATGCAAGTGAATCTTTGTTTAATAAAACTTCATCATTATTAACTATTGCTTGTCTACTAAGACCTTGATCTGTTAAAGATTTTATAGTATTTCTAGCGTTGCGTTTTCTAATATCATTATTAGAAAAATCAGCTCCTATACTTTTTAAATAATTTTCAAATCTTCCAGTTTTAGAA
>Ga0315332_10000933_pt1 | contig 14798 bp, 11 predicted proteins | sample M110034915metaG_FD_203455 | JGI IMG/M metagenome (GOLD analysis project Ga0315332, IMG submission 203455) | Ammonia-oxidizing marine archaeal communities from Monterey Bay, California, United States - M1 100m 34915 | ecosystem: Environmental > Aquatic > Marine > Intertidal zone | place: USA...
ATACAATTAATCTTCCATTCTTCTTACGAACGCCTTTGCTTTAGTCGGCGAAGATAACATAAACTGAAAGTCTTCTACTCCTTTTTCTCCTTTAAACTTCGTGTTATCCGTTTTTGTATCCTTAATCTCTTTATTAAATTCAGCATTGGATGAATAAACTTGAAAGATTCCTTTTTTACCACTTTTGTAGTTAAAATAATAGAAATTCTTACCATCGAGCTTTAAATAAATATCAACCATATCCCCTGTTGATCTTTTGGTTAACTCAATGTAGCCATCCACGTATTTATACACCTGTTTCTTCAAAATGTTACCGATACCGATTCGACCTACACTTCTATACGAATTGGTTGATTTATTCCAAACAAACCGTATATCCGGCAGAATCAAGGATTTATTCAATTCTTCAGCAAAATTCTTCTTCTTTATCTCTCCATGAATGGTTAAATCCGAAATAATATTATCCGATTTCTTTAAACCACATATTTCTCTCAAAGCCAACTCAAAAGTAGCGCTTGAATAATCTAAGGACTCAAAACCTAATTTCGATTTAATGTCTTTGCTCATTTTATCCAGTGCATTTTCGCTGAAAGGAAAGTTCAACACAATCGTGGCGATTCCTCCTACTTCCTTTTTCTGCGGTGAATACTTCACTTTTCCGTAAGGTGCGATACTTAATTGTCCTGAGTTAATACCAAAATCGAATTGTCCTTGCCCCCTCACTGTACAACTGTCTACACTTAAGGTTACCAAGTTACCTGGTAAATTTTCTTCTTGAAGTTTATCCTTATTCCCTATTTGATAAACTTGCTTCTTCTTATTAAACTTTAAAAAGCCCTTTGCAGTAATCACATTTTTATGCTTTTGGTCGCGTTTGTTTGAGAGGAATGTCGGATAAAGAGAAATGGAATCCGTATTCATAATGATACCAGCAGCAACAGGTTTACCATCTTCATCTTTCAAATCAGCGGTAACTGGAATGTAAATATCCTTTGGATCAATCGGAGCAGTAAAGTTCATCCAGTTCCTGGCAATTCCATTGCAGTTGTGTCGAATTTTAGTAACACCTGAAAACAATAGTTCTTTTTGCGAAGCGAACATTTCTACCTGACCGTAATAATTAAAGTGAGGACTTAATTTGAAATCCATTTTTTCCTCTATTTGACCTTTCGCGTAGCTTCTCAATGCAGTATCCGGTTCAATATCATCAAAAAATATTTCATTCGTTTTGCCAAGCTCATCCTTAAATTGATAATATCCCGAAGATTTATACTCATTTTTTGCTTTAATATCTGTAGTTGCTCTTAAAATAGTATGGTATTTTGTAATATAGTTTGAAACAATACTGGAATTGTTGAGGGTTCTCATTTTAGCTTTGCGTTCAATAAAAATCCTATTACTGTCTGGATATATTCTGGAATCTGCTACAGTAATGTATTCTAATTCTGTACAGGTTATGACTTTTTTCCGAACATCAAACCTAGCCTTCGGAGCACGAAAGCTTAAAGAGTCTTGTTTTGGATGTATGGAGAAAAAATTAGGACCCGCTAAATCCATGTCTGTATCAATCTTAACTTCATTTCCTTTCTTCTTCGCCGCCTCCATTTCAAGGTCATCATTTTTCATGTACCAATTAAACTTGTCCATATAACAGATGTACTGATTGTCAGGGAATTCTACAAACGATTCGCCACCATTCGATTTAAATTCACTTTTTTTAGTATCAAAATCAACATGTGCATTAACATTCGTCGTTCTAAATGCAAGTGCATCCAGATCAAAACTCAATAAATCAAAATCTGAAGTATCAGCGTCTACTTGCCTTTCTTTAAATTTAAAGTTCACTGCAAGCAATTCTCCTTTTTTCATAATTGTAAGCAACCCATTACCATTCATTCCTTCAGGTCTTAAGGCCAGTGTTCCATTAAGTACAGCCAGTGAGTCGTAGAATTCCAGTAAATCTGTCTTATTTATACTTGAGGCAAAAAGAACTTTTTCATCTGGCACATATACTACCTTGACATTTTTACCAGTAACATTTGGCAATTCTGGAGGCCCAGGCCCACCCTTATTAACATATACTTCAGCAATAGCACTCAATGAATTGGGCAAGAATGTAATTGCGGAAGATTCTGCATGTGATGATAAATAATCAATGTCACCACTTCCCATCAATCCCTTATTGCTTAAACTAATTTCGTTTTCGTAGTTGGCCTTACCTAGGTATAATGATATGCCTTCTTCCGGTGCTTGCTTGATAAACCCGAGGGAATAGTCGTCTTGAACAACCAACGATTCTTTCAAGTCCGGAAAAATTGAAGCTGAAATCAGTTTGCCGTCAAAACGCATTCCCGAAGTTTCAAAATTATCTAAACTATCCATATCAAAAGGCTCCACTTCGAAATAGAACTTCTCTCTAGTATATGCGCCATCATGAATATTCTTATTATCATAAAAGACAAAAGTTTTCTTAACACATTTCATGATTGGGTATTGATGCTTTTTTTCATTTTTCCCAGATTTATTTTTGGCATCATCAATATCAATATATCCCCGCGCACCAATGAGCTGACTTTGCAGTTTCCGTACAAGATCACCATCGGTGTGTTTTTCTTTTCGTTTAACAAAAAATCGCAACCAATTCGTTTCGATAAGGTTCAATCTGAACTTATCATAATCGAAAGAAAACTCATCTCCGTAAATTTCCGTTCGGCCAGCAAGAATTACCCCTTTGAATGTAAAACTTCTGTTTTCTTTTAAGATTAATTTTCCTTGATCAGGAAATACTTTGGTTCCCTGTGCATTACTCAAAACAATACTATTTACCCCCTCCATTGAAAGGTCATAATTTAAAAGACTCAAAGAAGCGTTGTACTTTACACCTCTTTCAGGTTCTGATATGAATTGGATTACATCATAATCCATTCGACCTGACCTAGCTCCAAGCCACCTGTACATTCTTCCATTGACTGCGACTGTTCCTTTCGCACTATTGTAAGTAATTAAACCCAAGTTATTTAGATTATACAGCAATGGTTTAATGTCAGTCATCGTTTTTCCCATGTATGAAGCAAAGTCAATGGCCAGGAAATTTCTCGAACCGATTTTTTTAACATAACTTTTGATACGAGGTAAAGGATTAGTGCCCATTCCCGTTAACTTATCGTACCGATTTTTAGAGAAATAATTTTGCGATTCAAAAAATGCCCTAGAATCCGTACTTCCTGGCAATCTTCCAAAATTGATATTATCATCTCCAACACGCCACGACAAAGCTTCGAAAACCATGTCAATTTTATGGTAAGAATTAAAATAGGGACTAATCCCAGTTCCTTGCCCTCCCCTTATTAGCGTAAGCTTTCTTTTTTCAACCCCCTCATGTACATACTTAAACTGCAATCCTGGATGATAAATCGAGTCTTTATCAAGTAATATCTTAATCTCAGAATTAGCGGAAGATATGTTTGTTGCGTTTATGGTATAAATAAGTGCTGATGAAATAATAAAAGGTTTCCCTTCATATTTTATGGTCACCTTCGCTAAATCTTCAAAAGTTCCTTTACCGATTAATTTACCTCCCTCCATAGTGAAGCCGCCATCATAATCTATGTCGTCGAATATGTTTTTGATAATAAGTCTTTTGTCGTACGATTCGAATCGGGGATACACGACCTTATCGGGACCCCTATTAGAAAGAACTTTTTCCCCTAGAACGCCCAATATGGGTTCTTCAAAGTAGGAGGTATAGAAAAGAACCGAATCGGCATTATATCCTGAGCTTTTTAAACCAATTTTATAGCTATTCAATTCTGCATATGTTACCTTCGGATCCAGCGCAGCTCGCGACCAAGTTACTCTCCCACCCTCACCGCGCCAGATATTTTTCAAGGGATCAAAAATTCCAGAAGTTTCGTAAATAACACCGCTATCTCCTTTGGATAAACATTGAAGGTTTATTTTTTCAAAAATCACCAATGGACTATTGTTTTGGAACTTAAATTTAAAATTAGACTCGCTTGCTTGCCAAACCGTTGAGGATGATTTGAAAATAATATTCTCTGCAAATAAATTTGAACACATCTTTAAATAATCTGAAAACCGTTTTTTATTTCCTGCAGCCAATTTATCGATGGATTGATGCCACTCATCAAAGGCCCCTTCTGGATGCTCTTTTTTGACAAAATTTGAAATTGACGTTAAATATGCTTTGTAATCCGGATAAGGCTTCAATTTCTGAGAACGAATGCGATTTGCAGTTTTATACACCTGCATCCTTTGCACGTCGGTAAATTTGCCACCATACCACTGCACTTCAAATTCATCCATAAATTTTTTGGCATCACTTTTATTAGCGGATGCCAGCCAATCTTTTGATTGATCAAAAAATTCTGACGAATCAGTTGAAAAAGAAGTGAATTGTGCTATACCTTGATGGAAAATCAGTAGTAGGTAACCAAAAATAATATGTTTTAATTGCATGTATTCACTTTTTAAATAACAACATTGCCCAACCTTCTTTTTCCAACATCTCTACAAAAACCAATCCTAAATCAACTGCTTTTTGATTGATTACTTCAAAATCTGTCTTGTAAAAACCACTCAATATAAGTAACCCATCCTCAATTAACTGATCAGCATAAGCTTCCATATCCTCTAAAAGAATATTTCTATTGATATTTGCTAAAATAAGATGAAATCTTTGATTCGTCAGACAAGTAGCATCACCGCGGAACACGTAAATATCTGAAACATCATTCCGCAAACAATTCTCAAGTGTGTTTTCGTATGCAAATTCTTCAACATCAACAGCCCAAACCATATTTGCACCGTTCTTTTTCGCAATAATTGCAAGAACTCCTGTTCCGCACCCCATATCCAGCACATCGATATCATTCAACTGTAAGTCAAATAATTTCGCAGCAATCATATACGTGGTCTGGTGATGGCCCGTTCCAAATGACATCTTAGGAGATATAACGACGTCCATTATGCCAGGTTCAGGTTGATTGTGAAAAGGAGCCCGAATGATACATTTATCTTTAATTACAATAGAATCAAAATCCTTTTCCCACAACTCATTCCAATTCTTTTGAACGATTTCCTTGGTTAAATATGAAAAATTAAGCCCTGGTATTTTTAAAGCCTGCAAGCTGTCAAAGCAATCTTCATCATAATCTGCTATTGGTATGTAAGCTTTTATGCCCTTTGGAATATTGACAAAACTCTCATAATTAAGTTCGCCCAGCTCATATACCAACACCTCTCTTGATGGTAAAAGTGGCTCCAGAATGAATTCAACCTCAATATAATTCATTTAAAATGCTTGAGCAATTTCCAAAAATTTCTTTGGCTCCAATGAAGCCCCACCAATTAATCCACCATCTACATCTTTACAAGCAAATAATTCCTTGGCATTGTTTGGATTGCAGCTTCCACCGTATAAAATGGAAATTGATTCAGCCATTTCTAGGCTATACACCTTTTCGATTGTCTTACGAATGTAAGCATGCATTTCTTGCGCTTCTTTTGCCGATGCCGTCAGGCCTGTTCCTATTGCCCAAACCGGTTCGTAAGCGATAATCACTTTTGTGAATTGAAGATTATCAAGGTGAAACAGGCCTTCATTTAGCTGCTGTTCAACTACATCAAAATATGTTCCATTTTCTCGTTCAATTCTTGTTTCGCCACAACAGTATATTGGAATAATACTATTTTTTAAAAGCCCATCCACTTTATTTTTTAAAAACTCATTACTCTCATTAAAATAGCTGCGCCGCTCACTATGACCAACTAGACAATATTTCGCACCGATATCATTTAACATCGCAGCTCCAATTTCCCCTGTAAATGCGCCAGAATCATTAGAATGACAATTTTGCCCACACAAATCGATTTGCTTTCCGTTCACTTTTTGAAGCTCCATTAAATAGATAATTGGAGGAGCAATGATACAATTAACATCCTGGGGCCAATTTGAAGATTTAAGCTCATTAATAAAAGCACTTGAACTTTCCGAAGACATGTTCATCTTCCAGTTTCCTGCTACAATTTTTTGTCTCATTTAACTAATTCTTACTCTTGGGTCTAAGAAACCATACAGTACATCAACCAAGATATTTATTACTACAAAAAACACGGCAATAACCAGTGTAATTCCCATTGCCACAGGCAAATCTTCTCCTAAGACCGAATTGACTAACTGATTTCCAATTCCATCCCAGTCAAATACTCTTTCTACAAATACAGCACCCGCTAATAAAGAAGCAAACCAACCCGAAACAGCAGTAACTACAGGATTCAGCGCATTTTTTAGTGTATGCTTGAATATAACACGGAAGGACGATACCCCTTTTGCTTTTGCCGTTCTAACATAATCTTGAGACATCACATCTAACATTGAACTTCTTGTCAATTGCATTACAATAGCGAGTGGTCTAATGCCCAGTGTTATAGCAGGTAAAATTAGTCGGTCCCAATGATACTTATAGTCTCTTGTCCATTCATCTCTTTCTGCTAGCACTCCTGTACCTTCTAGACCTGTACCGGGCAGCTCCATATAGGACGAAACACCTGGTATAATGGTCAATCCCGTAAAGCCATTCAAAATGATCCCAAATAACCAAATTGCCATCCCAAGTAGGAATCCTTTTACTGTCATTTCAAGAACAACACTCCATTGCATTCTTGTCTTGACTTCAGAGCGAATTCTTTTTTGGAAATTTAAAAAGAGGCTAAAGCATAATCCAAGTAAAAGGAAAAAGAAAGGTAACATGGGCAAGCTCGTTACTTCGGTCCACAAGTTACCACCAACCCAGGCAATAATTATACCTGAAAGGTAGGACGGAGCAGACATACCAAGCACTCCAAAGACAATAGAGCTATTGTCTAAAAACGAGCCTTTATTCAACGCCGCAAAAACACCAAGAAATATACCTAAAATAGTAGCAATTACAATCGAAGCTATTGCCAAAATAGCAGTATCAGGCAGGGTGCTTTTAATAATATCGGATACCTCTCTGTCTGTACTATAGGACCGCCTCAAATAAGGATACTTCAGCACTACAGTTCGCGTTTCGCTCCAATCAAACAATTTTACATAGCTGTACTTTGTACTATCTAAATAAACATGACTACTATTAAAATTTTTATTGTGAACTGAAACGGGTGATAAATCATTTAAGTACAAACCGTAACGAAGTAGAAGTGGTAAATCTAATCCCAAATCATGTCTAATAGACTCTAAAATTTCCTTATTCGCATTCTGTCCACCCAACATTAGGGAAGGGTCGCCCTGTTTAAAATTAAATAAAAAGAATACAATCGTAACTACTCCAAAAAGGACAAGCAGGCCATAAAAAAGTCTTCTTATTATATATCTGAACATCCCCCTACTTTAATTCTAAATATTTTGGAATTCGGTTGTAATCCCACTTCCCTTTAACTCGTCCTTTTTCTAAATAAACCATTCCGGGATTCGATCGAATAACAATTTTCAATTCCGTGAGGTCACAAATATAATAAGGAAAATAAAATCCAATTTCATCTGCCAGTGAAGAAACTTCTTCTGCGTTAGCACTGGAAACAAAAGCAATTTCTACTCCATTGTTTTGAGCCTCAGACATCACGTCTTTCATAGCAATTAGTCCATCAACATTAGCCTTTGAAAGATCATAACATACAATCAATAGCAATCTTTCTTTATTGAGCATAAAATGTGTTACATCAATTTTAGGATTGTTTGGAGGCGTTAACATGACCGTAGAATCCTGAACATAAATCCAAGTACTGTCTGTCATAGGATACAGCGAATCTTTAAAATCAGTTCTTAAAACCAGTTCACTTCGATTTTCCACGGTATTGTGCATTAGGTAATAAACTTCACCATAACCAGGATCATAATCCATCTCTATTTGCTCTCTAATAACACTGTCCTGTTTCTTACTGTCATTCAGATTGGAATAATCTTGTAAAAGCTGAAAGTCATTGATTTTTCGTTGATATCCTGTTTGCAAAACGTGCTTATCGCCATCGTAATCGACGGCCATATATGTAGCTTTAAAAGCGGCATCTTCCCAAAGTCGATTTGCCATGTACGAAGTATCAACAACAACTGTATCATTTCCGGAAACTTTGTTCCTCCATAGCCAATTCGTGTAATATTTCATTTCTTGAAGTTGCTCATCAGCTGGTAAAATTTGATTCCTTTCTTCCGCAGATTTCATATTCTCTTGAATACTATCACCAATTTTGTACGGCCTGTAATCTTTGATGGGTAAAAACGCATAAGTATATAAAGAGAATCCATAAGATAGCGTTGCCATTGCCATTGCAATAATAAAAACCTGTCTAAAACCCGTCTTTGTTATCTTTTTCAAAATAAGATAAATCAACATAGCACAGAACGTAAATATTAAAGGAAACCACCACCCAAATAATCCACCACCAAATAAGGCTATTAAAAGTAGCGAACCGAAAAATAAAAGCAAATCCTCTTTAAATTCATTTAACCGAATTCTTTTTTGTTTTAAGAAAAGTACAAACACAAAAAACACTAAAAACAAGTCTTTGTAAAAGGACTCTCGGGGAGTTAATGATCTACCCACAGATCCTTTTAAGGCGTCACCGAAACAACCACAATCTTCCACACACTCCCAATAAAAACTGGGAACCTCAATATTTTTTGCCGCCACAATCTCCAAGGAATCTGGATTTTCTTGATTAATTGATTTTCTGGCATTAACAGCAAGAGCAATCGTATCCATAAAAGGCGATTTCATTCGATTCAATTTATAAAATGCGCGCTCGTATTTTATTTTTCCTGTTTCTAAATCACCTGAAATAAATGCCCTATCGCCCTCTGACAACTTCCGATTAACACTCACATAGTCATCTCTGTTACTTACACAATCTGCAGTAAAATTGGTCAGCCAAGCAAAGAAAACCGTCATAATTAGAATGAGTGTGGTTGTAAGTCGTGTCCATGCCCCTACAAGAATAGCTAACCCAAGCAAGACTTCTGCACCACTAATTAATATTGAAAGTAACAACGAATAAGGCTCAAAAACAGACCAACCTGAGCCTAAGGACTCGGGTCTAAAATATTCTTCTAATTTAAAGGCAAATCCAATCGTATCATTTGCCTTAATCAATCCTGAAACAATAAAAATACCACCAACAACTATCCTAGACAACGAGACCGCAATATGCTCTCCTTTTTTACTAATCAAAAGCATTGCACCTAAGACAAAAGCACTCGCAGTCATGATCCAATAGATATTGAAATCATCCACAATTTCAGGCTTTTGAAATCCAAATAAAGTCAGTAAAGAAGCTATAATTAAATAGCTTAAACCCTGAATTCCAAAAAGTGTTTTTATTCTTTTCATGACCGTTTTATTGTCAAAACTAAGTTAAGCTTTCATTCCTTTTATTTTTTTAACCTTCTTTTAACTTCTTATCAGCCAATAGAATCATGGCAAACATTGCATAATTTAACATATCCATATAGTTTGCGTCAATACCTTCTGATATAATTGTTTCTCCTCGATTATCTTCAATTTGCTTCACTCTCAATATTTTCATTAATATTAGATCCACTAAAGACGAGACTCTCATATCGCGCCATGCTTCACCGTAGTCATGATTTTTCGTGAGCATCAAATCACGGGTTAAATCTATCTGTTTTGAATAAAGCTGCGCGACATAATCAGGTTCAAGATCCAAATTATCTTCGACTAAATCTAATTGAATTAGTGACATTACGCAGTAATTGACAATGCCAATAAACTCGTTTTCAATACCCTCTCCCACCTTATTAACCCCTTTATCCTGAATGGTTCGAATACGATTTGCTTTAATAAAAATTTGATCTGTTAAAGAACTGGTTCTCAAAATTCGCCATGCGGTTCCGTAATCTTTAGTTTTCTTTATAAAAATGTCTCTACATTTGTCTGCAACAAGGTTGTATTGATCGACCGTTTCACTCATTAAATTCCCTAATAAAAATGGGTACGAAAGATAAGGTTTTTTACCCACAAAACGTGATTATTTGCAATGGCAAAGAAGTAAATCTTGACGTACCTAAGATAATGGGGATTTTAAACGTTACGCCAGACTCCTTCTATGCGGAAAGTAGAACACTTCAAACCAATGCACTCAAATGTTGTGAAAAAATGCTGGATCAAGGAGCGACATTCATTGATGTAGGCGGCCAATCAACCCGGCCAGGAGCAATATCTATCGGTGTAGATGAAGAAATACGGCGCACCCTACCAATCATTAAGCTTCTTGTGAAAAATTTTCCAGAAGCATTGATTTCAATTGATACATACAGATCTGCTGTTGCAAAAGCCGCGATTGAATCTGGCGTAGCGATGATTAATGATGTTTCAGGTGGTCAATTAGACCAGGGCATGTTCGATTTGGTAGCTCAGCACAATGTTTCATATGTTCTTACTCATATGCAAGGGGCGCCAGAAAACATGCAAAAAAATCCTACTTACAGCCATGTTACAAAAGAAATATTCGCTTCATTAAGTGCCAGGGTTAAAGATTTACAAAATAAAGGAGCTAATCAGATACTGATAGACCCTGGGTTTGGTCTAGGTAAAACAGTAAAACAAAATTATGCGCTATTGGATGGTTTGCATGACTTCATGGAATTAAAACTGCCAATCCTAGTGGGTATTTCCAGAAAATCGATGATATACAAACAGCTTAAAACGACTCCAGAGAAGGCGTTAAATGGAACCTCTGTTATTAACACCATGGCTTTAGAAAGAGGAGCTCAAATTTTAAGAGTTCATGATGTGAAGGAAGCAGTAGAGTGCATTACCTTATGGTCTGCCTGCTCCAGTTGGGATGATTAATGCTGTAACTATTACCCTGCTCCAAGAGCCAATCAATCGCCTCTTTTTTAGAAGTAAATAATTTAGTCGGTTTTACCGGCTGATTAAAACGTATATAGAAATTGCCAATTAATCTTTGAGCCATATTTTTGACTAAAATGGCATCCGCAACTGTAAAATGATTTTGATTGGACGAAGAAGCCCACTCCCGAACTTCCGTATCAACCGTTGCATTATAACCAGACTCAAACAAGTGAAGATATTTATTACTTGAACCCCAGCCTTTAACTATTTCCAAAATTTCCCAAATGTCTTCCATTGTGATAAAGGCATTCTCCTTAATGTAATAATGCAATACGTTGTCAGATCTCCAAACGAATGATATTTGCTTGGTATCGTATTTGTTTACAATATCAGCATTAGCTCCTGAAAAAAATTCCATTACCTAAAATTAGCAATTTTCGCAGCACCTACTATATTTACATCTCTTAAGATTGCATAAAAGCGAAAAACTATTTATAAATAGTATTGTTTTAACTATAACATGAATAAAGTCAAACCCTGGATAAATGCAATTCGATTACGAACGCTTCCCTTAGCTCTTTCTTGCATTCTGATCGGAGCTGGAATAGCTTTCAATAAAAGTGTATTTGATTGGTCCGTTCTTATCTTGACCGTAATCACGACTGTTTTACTTCAAATTTTATCCAATTTAGCTAATGATCTTGGGGACGGTTTAAAGGGCACGGATAATGAAAACAGAATTGGGCCAACGAGAGCTATTCAGTCTGGAAAAATCACGATTAGAGCTATGAAAATTGCAGTAATACTGTGCACTTTTTTAACACTCATATCCGGTTTAACTTTACTCTTTATTGCGCTTGATACAGGATGGAAATTCTTTGCTCTTCTGAGCATCGGAATACTTGCAATAGCCGCATCAATCAAATATACTATAGGTAAAAATGCTTTTGGTTATCATGGATTTGGCGATCTATTTGTATTTGTATTTTTTGGATTAGTTGGCGTTCTTGGAACCATTTACTTGCAAAGTAAAGCAATCGATTGGCTTGACTTTCTTCCTGCTATAGCGGTAGGTATGCTTTGTGCAGGAGTATTAAATCTAAATAACATGCGTGATTTCAAAAACGATACGGCCAGTAATAAGCGAACTTTAGTGGTCATATTGGGTCTTTCTACAGCAAGAGTGTATCACTTAATAATAACCTTATTACCTATTTTTCTATTCACTTTTTACCTCATCAAGGTTCAGTCTGGATATGATGCATTGCTTTTGTTAATTCCATTTGTCCTGTTACTTTCTGCCATTAAACGAGTTTACCACATATCGAAAGAGGAAGACCTCGATCCAGAATTAAAAAAGCTAGCACTAACCACATTTCTAACAGCAATACTCTTTACATTTAGCCTTGCTATTGAAATATAAGCAAAGGTATTTCAGATGGCTTTAACGTCGTAAGAATCATTATTGTTCACAATTTCAAACTCCAAGTTAGTCTTAACTTGCTCCTCTTCTAATCTTCTTGGCATTTCCGTTTTTAAATGATGAACAATTTGTTCACACACTGCTTTTTCGACTTTTTCTTGCTTCTTGTCTTTACTCAAAACAACGTCCGCAAAAAAACCAAGAATACCGCCTTTATGGACTTTCAGTATCTCATCAGCATTCTTAACTTGAACCTTTATTTTTATTTCCATTACAATAATAAATTCTACACAAAGCTATCGATATTTCCATAGGACAATCTAATTTTTGGCCTTCATTTTTTTATTATTTTTGCACGTAAATATTCCATCCTCCCACAAGGAATTAAAATGCAATACTTAATTAATGCAAATACGTCTTGCAACGACAGATGATCACCCGAATATTTTTCAACTTTTTCAAGATTGTGCGAAAGCCATGATTGCCGAAGGAATTTTTCAATGGGATGAACATTACCCAAGGATGAGTGATCTAACTCGAAACATAGACAAAGGAGAAGTCTGGGTGTATTTAATAAATCAGGTTATTGCAGGTACTATTACTTTGAATTTAGAAGAAAGCCCAGAATATAAGGCGATTAACTGGTCCTACTCAACATTTCGCGTTGTGCATCGACTTGCAGTCCATCCGAAATTTCAACGCATGGGTATTGCAAAAAGTTTAATGAACTTTGTTGAAGAACATTGCTTAAATAATGGCGTTGAATCTATTCGTCTTGACACGTACACCAAAAATAATGGGAACATGACATTCTATAACAATTTGAATTATGACAAAATTGGATTTGTATATTTCCGTTCAATAGAGGCGCCATTTGCTTGTTACGAAAAACTACTTACTCTATGAGAATTAGGCATTTAAAATATAGCTGTTTAAATACAATAAAGTTCTTATTGCTTTCTTTCTCCATATTCACGTCAGGTGCTTTTGCTCAGGAGAATTCTAGCTCCATTGATTCTTTGATAAAAAACCTCGACTTAGCTTCTAATAAAATTGATACGCTCAAAATCATTTTTGAATTGTGTGAAGCCCACGACAAGTATCAAGATCAGCTAGTCTATGCTCGGTTTGGAGTCGATATTGGTGAGCGATTAAGAACCAAAAAATATTGTGCTCTAGCTTATAGGAATATCTCCCAGGTACACGCAAAAAATAACCAATTGATTGAAGCAATTGATTGGAAGTTAAAGGAAATTGACACTTGGAAAATTAACAATTATGTCGTGCAATTGGCGCAGTCTTATTTTGAACTAGGTAAATTCTACACAAAATTAGGAGCTGGATCTAAAGCGCAAATATCTTTCGAAAATGCGCTTTCAATCTACGAGTCTAAAAATAATATAGAGGGAGTTGCTCAAGTAAAAAATGGATTAGGCGAACTTCACAAAAATCTTAATAATCTTGGGAATTCTCTAGAATTTTATTTTCAGGCTTTAGAGCTAGCACAAAAAGACAGTCTTTTTTTACAAGAAGCCAATACCATGGTCAAAATTGGTGAGATATACACGCTAAAAGGTGATTTCTTATTAGCTCAAAATTTTTTCACTGATGCCGTTGAACACTTTGAAGCCATTCAAAACCCGCTTGGAATAGCACATACCACGAATGTTTTAGGAGATATTTATCGACAAACTGGTGATTTAAATCAAGCATTAGCGCATTATTATCAAAGCATCCGATTATTTGAAGAAGCGAATCAATTAAATGCCTCCGCCGAAGCTTATAATAATATTGGTTTGGTTTTAGAAAAACAAAATAAATTCGAATCTGCTCGAAACAATTTTATCAAATCACTGGAAATTAAATTGGAAAATGAATTAATTTATTCTGTTCCTCGCACCTATGCCAACTTAGCTTCAAGTTATGGCAAACTGGGCAACAACGCAAAAGCTAATTATTATTTTTCTGAGGGAATTGCCATGGCAAAAAAATTCGAAGTTAACGATGAATTGGCCTACTTATTCAAGAAAAAATCCGAGTACAAAGAAAGAGCGGGGAAATCCGATGAAGCACTACAACTATTTAAAAAATATTTATCCTATCAAGACAGTATACTGAAAAATGAAAACAATCAAAGATTAGCAGAATTACAAACCATCTACTCACTTGGTGAATTCGAAAAAGAAAATGAGCTATTAGGCCTTGAGAACCAATTGCTAACAAAAGATAAAATTGATGAGCAAAACAGAAAGGTTCAGCTCCAAGTCATTATCTATAGCCTTGTGATTATAGTCCTTTTGGTTGCTCTATTATTAGCCAATAATTACAGAAAATTACAATACATTAAACGAATTACAACACGGTTAAAAGAAACGAATGAAGAATTGAAAAAAACGCTTATTAGCAAAGACGAAAAAGAGCTTCTGTTAAAAGAAATTCACCACCGTGTCAAAAATAATCTTCAAGTAATAAATAGTCTAATTCGTTTACAGTCTTCAAAGATA
>Ga0315332_10000939_pt1 | contig 14765 bp, 12 predicted proteins | sample M110034915metaG_FD_203455 | JGI IMG/M metagenome (GOLD analysis project Ga0315332, IMG submission 203455) | Ammonia-oxidizing marine archaeal communities from Monterey Bay, California, United States - M1 100m 34915 | ecosystem: Environmental > Aquatic > Marine > Intertidal zone | place: USA...
TTTCCGACGATCGGCAACCCAACGCAGCGATTAAACCCATCTTTGCGGCAGCACGCAAAGGTGACATTCTACACAGTCGCGCTGATATTGAACGTGCAATGAGCCAATTGCAGTATGAGAGCCAAGCTGATTTTTCTACCGGGATTGCCAAAACTGTTGAGTATTACCGCAATTTGCTTGCCAGGTAAATCGATGCCACCGCTCCACAAGACACTCGTCGCCATTGCTACTTATAACGAACGTGATAATATTCACCGCCTTGTCGACGCTATCCGCCAAGCATTACCACATACCGATATTCTAATCATTGACGATGGATCACCGGATGGCACAGGCCAGTGGTGTAAAACGCAAGCAGATGCGCACCAATGGTTTCACCTAATTCAGCGAGGTAGTAAACAGGGATTAGGGTCTGCAACGGTTCGTGGGATGCAGTTTGCAATCGAATACCAATATGATCTGTGGATAGCCATGGATGCAGACTTCAGTCATCCTCCCAAGCAACTGCCAAAAATGGTGGCCACTATTGGTAACTTGGAATCTCCAGATTTTGATTGTGTGATCGGCTCACGATACATTAACGGCGGCGGTGTGACCGGATGGCCATGGTCTCGGCGGTTCATGAGTCGAGGCGTCAACCTTTACGCTCGCCTGCTACTCAGCCTCAAACTACACGATTGCAGTGGAGCTTATCGGTGTTGCCGAGTTGCGTCACTATCACAACTGGATTTTTCACAATTCCTTTCGCATGGCTATTCCTTCATGGAAGAGTTTCTTTGGCGACTTAAGAAACTCAACGTCCAAATAACAGAAATTCCGATCATCTTTACGGACAGGCAATACGGCGCATCAAAACTAAACAAACGTGAAGCTATCCATTCTCTGTGGATCCTCTTTAAACTCGGTCTACAAAACTGGCTTCGCAAGAATTAGCCTACATTCAAGATTCAAAAGAGGCATTCACATTTCAAAAGAGCTTACGAACCGGTTTACAACCACTCTCATTGGCAACTAAAATCGTGACTATAAGCTTGTCTTTGAATATTCAAATCAATACTAACACCAAAATCACGAAAGCATTGGTATGTCAGACAATAATGGCGAAAACGTAACGGAGAACACAAATGAGAACCCCAGCAGCTCCATTGATACGGTCATGCAAGAAACTCGCCTATTTCCTCCGACGGATTCGTTTTTAGAAGGTTGCGAAATTAACTCGCTCGACGCCTATCAAGCCCTGTATGATCGTGCTCAGGCTGACCCTATTGCTTTTTGGGAGGACTTAGCTCGCAAAGAACTTCATTGGTTTGAAGACTTCCATACCACACTAAATTGGAATGTACCCAATGCCGAATGGTTTGTCGGTGGCCAGACAAACGTATCCTACAATTGCCTCGATCGAAATTTAGAGAACAACGCTGATAAAACCGCCATTATTTGGGAAGGTGAGCCTGGTGATGTTCGCACCTTCACTTATCGTGAATTACACAGTGAGGTTTCACGCTTGGCCAACGCTTTTAAGAAAGCAGGAGTGCAACAAGGGGACGTTGTTTCAATTTACATGCCAATGGTACCTGAACTTGCATTTGCGATGCTAGCGTGCGCGCGTATCGGAGCTGTCCATAGTGTCATTTTTGCGGGATTCTCTGCAGAATCTATTGCCGACCGCAACAACGATGCCAGTGCCAAAGTGCAACTCACAGCAGACGGCGCCTACCGCCGAGGTAAGGTCTTAGAACTGAAGAAGATTGTCGATGAAGCACTGGAAAAATCACCCACTGTCGAAACCTGCATTGTCCTCGCCCGTACGGACACACCGGTGGAGATGCAAGCGGGACGGGATTTTTGGTGGCACGAATTACTAGAACAAGTTGACGATGATTGCCCAGCCACTCCACTCGACAGTGAAGCACCTCTTTTTATTCTTTACACAAGCGGTTCGACCGGAAAACCCAAAGGCATTAAGCACACCACCGCAGGCTACAACTTGTATGCCAAGAAATCCTTCGAGTGGGTATTTGACATCCGCGACGACGACATTTTCTGGTGTACGGCCGATTGTGGTTGGATCACCGGTCATACCTATGTAGCTTACGGCCCCCTTTGTGCTGGGGCGACAATTGTGATGTTTGAAGGCGCTCCTAATTATCCCGAGGAAAATCGTTTTTGGGAACTCGTTGAAAAACACAAAATAACCATTCTTTATACCGCTCCCACGGCTATCCGTGCATTCATAAAATGGGGAGATCACCATGTGGACAAACATGATCTATCAAGCCTACGATTACTGGGCACCGTAGGCGAAGGCATCAACCCGGAAGCTTGGATGTGGTATCACCATAAAATTGGGGGGGCGCGTTGCCCAATTGTAGATACCTGGTGGCAAACCGAAACCGGCGGAATCATGATGTCTCCACTACCTGGAGCTATTGCCACGAAGCCTGGCAGCTGCACAAAACCACTACCTGGGATTCTACCTGCGATTCTCGACGACTCTGGCGCTCCCGTTGGAGAGAATCAAGGCGGCAAGCTCGTCATGACGCATCCGTGGCCTGGAATGTTACGAGGAATTTGGGGAGATAAGGAACGATTCCAAGAAGCTTATTGGGACGCTTTTCCCGGTCTCTACCTCGCCGGTGACAACGCTCGCTGTGATGAAGACGGTTACTATTGGATTATGGGCCGGATTGATGACGTCATCAACGTTTCCGGACATCGGCTCAGTACGATTGAAGTCGAAAGTGCCTTAGTCAGCCATGAAAAGGTTGCCGAAGCCGCTGCCGTCGGGCGTAAAGACGACCTTAAAGGCCAAGCCATCGCCGTGTTTGTAACACTCATCGACGCAGAACCAAGCGACGAGCTAAAACAAGAGTTGCGTATGCACGTACGAAAGGAAATTGGCGCACTTGCTCAACCCGACGATATCCGATTCACTAACGCACTTCCAAAGACGCGTAGCGGTAAGATTATGCGTCGACTGCTAAAAGATATAGCCGAAGGCAACGAAAACATTGGCGACACAACAACTCTGGAAGATTATACCGTCCTCAGCCAACTCCGAGCAGACGACGAAAGCTAATGCAGCTTTATTGCTGTAGACTATTTGCCTAGAGAACTACATCCCACTTGTGCTGGCGGTCGTACTCTCTGGGTTGGCAGGATTTTTTTGATTTGTCAATCGTTTATCCGCCGCATTCCACTTACGTATCATCTCTTGTGGGTTTTCGAAATTGAGATACGTCGGTTGCTCGTTTGCTGCCACGCGAGTTGCCATCCCTGCGATCCGCCAACCGTTGGCTTGCTTGCGTAAAACCCAAATAATTTCAAACGAGTGTGAGAAGCCGTCCTCACTCATTTCACTCCACTGGCTGTTGACATAGGCGCCGCCCGACACTAATTCCAACGCACCAACACGAAACGTCGCGGTCGGGGAACCTGGACTCCGAACTACTAGATCGTGTTTCGCTGTTTCGGTTCGAGCCTTAGCCGTTAACAGACCCGTGACTTCTTCGTCATCGCCTTGCTGCAGCGCCGCCAAAAAATGCTCGACAACCTGCTCAGGCGTTGCCGTTGGCGATAAATCAACTACCGGCGATGAGCCTCCCATTGTCAAAGTTCTCGCGGGAGATTCCTGAGGAGATTCCGCTAACTCCGCATCATAATCCGGATTTAGATCTACAACAGGTGCTACCAAATCTTGCTTATTACTGGTCGTGTCGGGATCAGTATCGTCGCAACCGGTTACGCCGACTAGCCCCAGCAGCAATGTCACCACAACGCCCAACAATGCTGGCTTGTTTGTTGCTAAACACTTCATCGTCGTTCACCTCTACCATCTCTTTACATTCGCTTGAGTACATGCCAAAACGATAACCGGCGATACAACAACTCAACGACCATAAAATGCGGGTTATATTGCTTGTATCGCATGCGCTGCCGCGAACGATAATAAATAAAATTGTGAGCTAAGTGTCGCAAATACTAGTACTTCCCGTCAATCCTGAATCACGAGTTGCTCAAAGCAATTAAATACAAGGAAAGTTATTTATTAGGTGAAGATTTTTTATTTCTTTCTGCGATAATACGTTGATAGGGTGTGCGCTGTCATGTGCGGTGTACACATTTTTTATTCGAATAGTCGTTGATTGGAGACGAAACTATGAAACGTTTTTTAACAGGCGGAATCGCCTTTGTATTGGTGCTGACGTTCGTTGTCAGCGGTTCATTGGTTGCTCAAGAAAAAGATAGTAAAAAAACCGGAGTGATCGCAGCTACGACCGCTAAAGCAAAAACAACTGTCGGCAAGCTTCGTGATCGCGTTAAAGAAGCCGTCAAGCGAGACAAAGCTGAAAAGCCAGAACAATCTGAAAACAAATCTACGATTAAGGACAAAATCACAGCCACGGCCGATAAAGCAAAAGAAACTGTCGGCAAGCTTCGTGATCGCGTTAAAGAAGCTGTCAAGCGAGACAAGGCTGAAAAGCCAGAAAGAGCTGACAAATAGGCATTACGCCGCTACAGCAATGTAGATTAATTAAAAAACGCTCGTCATGGGTTTCCCGTGACGAGCGTTTTTTATGGACTCCAAACTCATCAACCGAGGAACGCTTCTTTGAGCTTTTCGATGTAGACTGGTGACTGCGTCCGCGGATCTCCTTTTTCTTCATACTCCAGCACAATGTAACCACGATAGGCGACGTCTTTGAGGATCTTTGCTAATCGATCAAAATCTGCTGGCTTGCTTTCGCGGGCAGAATTGCGGGTAACCACTTTTACTTGCACGTTCATCGCATAGGGGGCAACCTGTTCAATTTCATCATAACAATTGTCACTGGCAAAATTTCCCGTGTCCAAATTAACGGTAAACCATGGGCTCTGTACATCATTGACAAATTGCAACAACCCCTTAGCCGTTGCTGTTGGGCCACCATGATTTTCTAATGCGAGGAACACCCCCTTACTACCAGCGTAATCACAACACTCTTCAATCGCCGAAACCATCAACTTGTGTGACACCACTTCGTCACGCCCTTGTTGGTGATGACCTGCGAAAATCCTAATCACCGGCGCCGACATAGCCGCGGCATGGTCCACCCACGTTTTGACATGTTGAATCTGCGCTGCCCGTTTTGGATCGTCTGCGCCGTGACCAAAATCGTTACCGACGGCCGTTCCAGAAACATCTAGTCCCAAAGTAAAGCAATGCTGTTTCAACGACGCTAAATAATCAGGTGTCACATTTTTGGGAAAATAGTATGATGTCAATTCCGTTCCTTCGAGCCCAAACTTGGCACAATCTGAAATAAAGTCGTACATTGACATTTGAGGTTTGTCGCCGCTAAGAAGCGAGCGATAACTGTAGGCAGCTAGTGAAAATTTAAACTTTGGTTCACCAGTGCGTTGAACAGGGTCAATCGCCAAAGCCGCCGGAGTTGCGGCGGCAGTCATCGCCGCAGCAGCCACACCGCTCTGCACAAAACGGCGACGAGTGATTTGTTGCAACGAATTTTCCAGATGAGCGGATTGTTGACAATTGTTATTTTTCATGTCGACCTCTGATTGCGGATTGAGATTAGTTGTTGATTTGAATGAAACAGGCAAGAGCTGCAATTGGTGCTAGGCTTCTATTTTAACCGAGATGATATTAGGACGTGAACCACTGTTGAATTTTTTCCCAAGGCTGTGTATTGGCTACATTGCCAGCCGTTAATCCACCTCGACGAGCCTGCACGATACCATATTGCATAACGTCCAAGCCCGCAACACTGTGAGCGTCGCTACTAATGACAATCGGAATCTCTCGTTTCCGCGCCGCTGCACAATGCACATCATGCAAATCGAGTCTCGCGGGGTTGGCATTAAGTTCCAGCATTTTTCGATTATCTTGTGCGGCTTGAAACACCGCATCCATATCAACCTGGTATGCTTCACGGCGATTAATTAGACGGCCCGTTGGATGGGCGATGATCTTCACGTGCGGATTTTCAAGCGCCCCCACGATGCGATCCGTAATTTGCTCGCGTGATTGCTTCTGTCCAAAATGCACCGAAGCAATTACCCAATCGGCCATCGCCAGCACGTCATCAGGCAAATCCATCCCTCCTGCTTCCAGAATGTCACACTCAATTCCCTTGAGCACACGAAAATCATCTTCGATCGTTTCATTAAACTGATCTACTTCTTTCCATTGCTGTATCACACGTTCGGCCGTCAATCCCCGCGCTACCGAAACACGCTGAGAATGATCCGTAATTGCAATATACTGTAAACCTCGTTCGCGCGCCGCGGACACCATTTCAGCAATCGTTGCTTTACCATCGGTGGCTGTTGTATGCATGTGTAAGTCGCCTTGAATCTCACTTAACTCAATCAATTCCGGTAGATCACCCTGCTCCGCCCACTTAAACTCTTCCCGCGCCTCTCGCATCTCGGCAGCAAAATGGGGTAAGCCCAACACTTCATAAACATCCTGTTCGGTCGCTCCAGCTACCTGTACTTCTTCATCACCGTCAATTTTGAAGACTCCATATTCGTTGACTTTCATGCCGAGTTGTTTAGCGTGACTACGAACAACGACGTTATGATCTTTAGAACCTGTAAAATATTGCCAAGCAGCTCCAAAGGACTCCACTGGTACAACTCGCAAATCAACTTGGAAGCTATTAAGGACGCGGATCGACATCTTCGTATCACCTCGCACTAGCGTCTGTTCCCACGCCGGGAAATCAGCGAAACAGTCCATCACATCCGACGGCTTTGTGGAAATGACCAATAGATCCAGATCGCCCACAGTTTCACGCCCGCGACGATAGCTGCCAGCCAACTCTATCCGCTTAACCGCGGGACAGACGCGCAAATGCTCAAGCAACGTCTCCGCAAGCTTGTCTGCGGCCGCCCAACGAATACGTGAATTAGCAGCAGCAGCAATTGCAATGCCGTCGAGAATCGATTGCTCCGTTTTGGCGGCAAATCCCTTAAGTTCTTGCACTTGACCGTCTTCACAGGCAGCTTGAAGCTGATCGAGAGTCTGAATATTTAGCATCTGATAAAGTGCAGCAGCTTTTTTGGGACCTAACCCAGGAATTCGCAATAAATCTAACACGCTCACTGGAATCACTTCAAGTAATTCGTCAATCTCAGCGATGTTATCTAGCTCAATTAACTGCGTTATTTTCTCGGCAACACCTTTACCGATTCCTTCAATGGCTGTGATCTTGCTCGGATCGTTGTGCACCATCGTCGCAAACGAATCAGGGAAATCCCTGATAACTCGAGCACCATTACGGTAAGCACGAATTTTAAACGAATTCGCACCGCTGAATTCCAACAAATCGGCTAGCTTGCCAATTTCCGCGGCGATCGCAACATTATCTAAATCCATTTCCTTTTTTCCTAACAGAAATTCGTTGAGCCTATAAAGGGTGACAACGATTATAGGCTATTGCGTTAGATTTGTGGTTATGGGACCAGAAACGTCAACTTCTTCGTGAAACCACTGGACTTATAGCCGACCGCCACATCGAAAAACAAATAAAAAACGAACATATATTTTATTTTCTTTCAGCCTCACCTCAAAACTGTGACCTACCTTTGTTTCAGATGGTGAGAACGTGTCTTTACTCGGCAGTTTAGGCATTTCGCTGTATAACAAACGCGGGAGTTTGTTTGCAGCTCCTGACTATTAAAAACAATTAAACCAAGTGAAAACTTGATTCCAGCATGTCCTCAACGGTGGGTAAGAGCACCAAAATAAGGACGGCACGCAGCGTAATCGTTATATTCGATGTAAACACTAAACAGCAACGAATTAGCAGTGTAAAGTGAAGAACTTTTAACACAATACACCTGCAGTGATTAAACTAAGTGTTGGTGGAATTTATACCTATTATGTGTTTAATTCATCACTACTTTTCCCCGCCAAACAGCGAGTCAGAGTGGTATGAGCACAACATATAATTAACGCGAAGAGAGAGAGAAGTAGAATGAATATATGCATCAATAAAAGTATGCCCATGAAACAGAGTCTCGCTGCCCTAGCAGTCATGTTGCTCTGTACCACAAGCGTTTCAGCAGACATTTTTGATATCATCGCTGGTCGCCAACCAATCTTGCCAGTGTACAATGCTCCAGCAGCTAACGAAGCTGATCGCGTTGAAGTCAAGAAACCGATTAAGACGGGCCACGAAGTCATCAACCCGTTGACTCCCTTTTTCCCGCGACAAGTGGTTGTGGATCACAAATTAGAAACACACTACGAAACCAAGTGGGTTAAGATCCCAACCACACTTTACCGACCAGCGGTTGATCTACACGCTCGTCCCGGTCAATCAATTCTGTTCAAACCTGTGGAAACATACACTTGGCGATTACGCCAAGTACCAATGCAATCGTATCGCCCTGTGCTAGAAGATTCGTCAAAAAATATTTTTTCGCGAACTTACATTCCACACCTCAGCGATATACTAGAACCGATCTTCCCACGTTGCGCTACATCAGCGACAGCAAACACACAACCAAGCCCCTATTACGATGGTAGCAATCAGCCCGATCTTCCGTCAGCGTCAAATCGAAACAACAACAATGTTGTTCCCGTTAAACCTGCAGAACCTGCCGATCAACGCCCATCGCTAGATCCTGAAGTTCTACAACAGCCGGAAACAACACCAAACCCCACAGTAGAAAATCGCAAGGTCGAAATACCTGAGAATGATACCAAAGCGGAAGGTGAATCTGTTTTGAAAAAACCAATCATCACGCCTGCTGAAAAACCAGCAACCGATGACACGGACAAGACAGATGAGGAAGCACGGGATCCGAATCAACCAATTCCAGATCCCGAGGAAGCTAAATCAGAAACCAAAACGGTCACACCCGAATTGGTAAATCCGCTGGACCGCACTGTACACACCACAATCCCACAATTGTCGCCCGTTTTCGTGGGTTCGACAGTCCGTAAGACTCCAACAGTACGCCCAGCCACCGTTATTTTAGACGACGAAGGTTGGATTCCTCTTAAATAGCTATCAACAATATAATCTCTCTGTGTATTCTGTTTTGAGTGCATAGCGATTCGCGTTGCCACTTTTGATTAAGCCAATCAAAAGTGGCATTTTTTATTATGAAGGTATTTTCTGTCGCGCAGCGGTCCGTTGTTCATACAAGTCATAACAAGCAAAAAACAATTCCCGCACGTTATTACCGAAGCGTTGATATAACTCTCGAACATCGCTATCGGAAACGACTTCATCGATCTGCTGTGCTTGTTGCAAACGATGCACTAGTTTCAGCACGATCGTTTTTGTGGCTGTAAGATGGACTAGGCAAGGTAAGCGTTGTGTTTCGTGGCAAGTAACGACCAGAGAATGAGCGTGTTTCTTCGCGTAACGGATGATCCGCCACCGCGTCCACCAACTAAGTTGCTCAAAACCATCAATGAACAATACATCCGATTCTCGCCAAAGCAACTTAGCCGTAGAAAATGTCAACGGCGAACCGTTACGAGCAGACTCGCCACATGCGTAAGCCAAATGGTTCGCGATTGATCGTTGATCAAACTCAGTTTGCAGTGCGCGAAGCAAGCTCGATTTCCCTACCCCATGATCACCGAGAATTTCAGACTGTGGAGTTTTATTGTCAATTTGCGTAGCTAGGGCACTGATCGAGGAAAATCCATTCGGCAGAAAAGTCATCTGCCCCGGCTTGGTCCACCGCGTTTCGAATGGATTTACTGCGGAGTTTACGCTTGCTTGATTTACTTCCACTTTTCAACTCTTTAGCCAAGGAACGCGTTGCAGTTGAAATCCTTGATCTTGAATATATTCACGCAAGGTTTGACCATCCCGTCGGACGAGTATACGTACTCGCACACACCACTGAATTTTCAGATTTGTACCTTCGTAGCTAAATGGGCAGTGGGGTAAAGTTGTCGTAAAGTGCGTCAACACTCGTAAATCGGGTTGATCAAGATGCCGAGATTTACGTGTTTCCCGTTGGTAATAATGGATGCCTTGATCCTCATCACCTTTACCACTGGTATACCACAACACAGCAGCCTCAACTGAATGCATCTCATCGCTTTCAACGGCATCAATTTGATATTCACATTCGAGAATGTCGCCGGAATGGTATTCTCGGTCTGCGAGGTCCAACCGGATACTAATTAGTGGATCAAACTGCATGAGCATCTCCGCTGGAACTGTTTACCTCATCTGCATCCTCCAATGGCGGGTGTACAACCAATGAAAAACCTCGGCGGATTTCCGAATAATCTCGATATCGCCCAACCGATACAATACGCCATTGCAAACAATTAAAATTTGACTGAAACGAATGCATCGCGTCCTGCGGAATCGTTACGGTGAATGTCTCCGCAAGCGGCGATTTGGAAGTAATCTCAAAACGTCGCTGCACAAACACCTGCTCACGAAGTATCTCCAACGTTTCAGTCCGCACATCCGTTCCTTGATGATAACTGGTAACCTCTTCACAAACCAAAAACAATCGCAACGAACGTACATACAGCGTACCACCTTGGGAAATGGTCACATCGATAGTTTGCCCTGGATAGATCGGTTGATGCGACACCTCAACTTTTAACGGATCGATATTAATCTGGTTCTTCAATTCGTAGGTTAGCATGCGACCCGACCAAACAGCGAATCCGATCGAAGGTAGCAGTGATAACATTGGCAGCCACCAACTCCAACCACTGTGATTCGTCGTGCGGTATTGATTGATGCTATAACCCACCAAAAACAACGATACAATTATCCAAGTTGCGAAGAACGCAATAACCGATATGATTTGAATTGGTTTTCCAGTTGTCACCGGCAACCGCCACGGCTGCGCACGACCAGGACTCATCCGTAATGTATCAATTATCGGTACATTAGGCAGTCGCCGTGCTGCCTTGCTTTTTTGCGTTAGATCAAAACGATGCGCGTTTTGTGTTAGTGAAAATCGCAGGCCATCACCTACTCGGCTACCAAGTAGACCCGTGATAAGCCCCTGAATTCCAAAACCAATAAATGACAGAATCACAATCCCCAACAGCCAACTGGCAACACCATCAGGTAAGTTCCATAAGAAAAACACACCCGAAATCAAACCCAACAATAACAGCGTCAGACTAAACGCGACATTACCGATGACGCCGAATTTTGAAGATACGCTGTGACGACTACCCCGCTTTTTTCCAAGAATTCTGATAAGTTGTCGCGACAAAATTAGATTCGATTCAACAAAAGAAAGTAGTTTGGAGATTGAAAATTAATGAGTGAATATACCAAAAACCTATCCGAAATTCAAATAATGACAATTCGTGGGTGGATGTTATCTACCTGTGGCTCCCTCTATAAAACTAGGGTAATTTTAAGGCCGTAAGCTTACCTTGGTTCCCTTGGTTATTACGAAAGTAAAAATAGCCATTGGACAAAGCCGGGAAACAGCGCGTTATGGAAGCACTTACCTTCGCGCGAGCGACTTCCTCATACCGCGACACGTTTGCATTTACTAACACTAATTCTCCCGACGTGTTAAGTGCGAGAAACTTATCTTTAACTAAAATCGTATGCGCAACTCCAAAATCAGCCTTCTCCCACTGTACTTTACCACTGGTCATGTCAATGCAACGCAGTGCTGCCACTCCAACATCTTCACGACCATGGATGCCAAACAAATGCCCGTCATGTGGCAGTGGAGTTGCATATTGACTCGACATAATATCATCACCTGACCATTGAATTTCAACGTTTTTTCCGTCCTGTCCCAGTTCCAACATTCGAGCGCCTATTCGGTAACTCGCCGTCAAAAATACATGATTGCCAATCGTCACTGGTGTTGCGCCGTTAACGGTTGGCCCTTGTTTGCCAAATGGAGTACTGAATAATAACTTGCCGTTCAGTGGGTTCAAAGCAATCGCTTGCATCCGCGTAATAAACACTGCATAGTTTGTTCCACCAAAGGAAAGTACAGTTGGCGAAGAGTAACTCGCTTTCTCTGTCGTAGCTTCCCATACCGTCTTTCCGGATTGTATATCAAGTGCGACAATTCCCACCTTGATACCGCCGACGTTTACTAGAACATGATCCTCCATCACCAAGAGCCCACTACCGGCACCAAAATATCCATCAGGTGCTTGGTAATCTTGCCCGAGAGTACGGCTCCATTTCGGTTTACCCGTTGCCAAGTCTAAACAATGCAAGTCAGATGCGGCACCGAACACAAAAACGCGATTGCCAGCAACAACCGGAGTAGCGCGAGGACCCGAGTCGGGGTTATAGCCACCTCGATAATACGCTTTGAAATCCTGACTCCAAATCACTTTACCTGATTTAGCGTCCAATGCCTCAACACGCTCGGCATCCTCTATACGATGAAAGACAACCACTTTTTCTCCCACAACAATCGGACCTGCAAACCCACTACCCAATGTGTGACTCCAAGCAGTCACCGGACCATTCTCTGGCCAAGGCTGTAAGGGTTTCTCTTGTTGCGCGATGCCGTTGCGACTTGGACCCAGCCCCTGTGGCCAATCTCCACCAACAAGCAAGGAACAAGAAGTGCAAACTAAGAACAATGTTATTAGGTAACTATATGAAATTTTGATATGTCGTTGCATTATTTTTTATCCGATGAAATGACCTGAATTTCATCTATTATTTTACTGCACTCGGAGAAGCAATGAAAAGCGCAAAAAAAGGACTCCAATGAATGATTGACCATCGGAGTCCTTGGCTTGAATATTTTTTGGCCAAACTAATGACTTGTTTACCTATACAGCGACAGCTGAATTAGTACGGAAGAAACCGATTGCCTCAAGTGCATCGTATACTTCCTCTAAAGTCTTACCACCAAAATTCGAAATGCTCAACAGATCTGCTGGTGTTGCATGCAGCAGGTCTTTAACTGAGAAGATCCCTTTTTCTTCTAAGCAATTGGTCGTACGAACTGTAAGACCAATTTCTGCTGTACTAAGTTCCAAACGTTGCTTTAAGCTACGACGCTGCTCTTCCACAGGACTTAACGGAATGCGTGTCATGGACTCCCTCCCAAATAAACGCGAATTTTAAAATTGACCATCCTTGGTCAGTCCACGCTTTTACATGGAAGCGCGAAGCACAAATCATACATGACTGACACTAAAATGACAAAACAATTCTGGAAAAACTTTGATAAAGTGCTAGCACTATATAAATCAATTTGACCAATACAATGTACAAATATTTTGCACGACCTGCGTATTCTCCAAATCAAGCACTGTATGCCCCCGCTCTGTCACTGGACTACTCACGCAATTCGCTGAGTTCTTCTATAATGACGACTTCTAACGAACGAACATTATGAGGATTCTCACACGTCATCATGTCTGAAGACATACTTGCATCGCTCACTGAGGTTCAACGCCAAGCGGCTTCTCATATCGACGGTCCGCTATTGATGATTGCCGGTCCTGGTAGTGGAAAGACTCGAGTTGTCACCCACCGCATTGCCTACATGACCTCTCAAGGCGTAAATCCGAATAACATCCTAGCGCTGACGTTCACCAACAAAGCAGCGCAAGAAATGCGACTTCGTATCGAGCGACTAATTTCCGCTCCAGGCTATTGGATGGGAACCTTTCACGGCTTCTGTGCACGTTTATTACGACAACATGGAAACCTCGTCGGGCTTGCAGAAAACTTTACCATTCTCGATAGCAAAGATTCCAAACAAGCACTCAAGCAAGCAATCGATACGGCTAACATCCAGCTAACCCACACATCGGCCGATTCCATCGCCTGGGAAATCAGCAATGCGAAAAGCAACTTACTTACTTCCGAGGAATACCAAACAAGCAGCGCTAATAGTTATAGCGCTCTAACGGATGTGACTCGAAAAGCCTACCCCGCCTATAAAAAATATCTGCTTCAAAGCAACTCCGTCGACTTCGATGATCTCTTGTTACACGTTGCCGTGATGCTACGCGACAACCCCGAACTACGCGCTCAACTTGATGATCGTTATCGCTATATTATGGTCGATGAATATCAAGATACCAATCTAGCTCAATACGCCATCGTTCGCGCTCTGTGCCTAAACAACCAAAACCTATCGGTCACCGGTGATCCCGACCAATCAATCTATGCTTGGCGAGGCGCAAATATATCTAACATCCGCGAATTTGAAAAAGACTACCCCCATGCCAAAGTCGTTCATCTAGAACAAAACTATCGTAGCACCGGAAAAATACTCAGCGCCGCTGATGAACTGATCGCCCATAACCGCCATCGTAAACCCAAAAAGTTATTCACCGACAATGCGGCCGGCGAACAAGTGCGACTTGTATGTTTTGGGCATCCCAATGACGAAGCTGCAGCGATCGCTCAACGCATTTCAGCCGAAGTCAAACGTGGAGAACGAGACTACAAGGACTTCGCTATTTTTTTTCGAGTCAACGCCTTCTCACGACCATTAGAGCGAGCACTGCGCAGCCAAAAAATACCCTTCCAAATTGTCCGCGGCTTGGAATTCCTTAAGCGTAAAGAAGTCAAGGATATCATTGCCTACCTCCACCTAGTCAACAACCCCGCGAACAACGTCGCTTTTGAACGTATTATAAATATGCCACCCCGTGGAATCGGTAAAACCACTCTTGGCCACCTCCGCAAACATGCCGAACGATATCAATTGACGATGCTTCAAGCATGTCGTGAAGCGGGTATGATCGAAACACTCTCTAAACGCGCTGCCGCGGCAATTAGTCGCTTCGTAACGCTAATCGATGT
>Ga0315332_10000941_pt1 | contig 14747 bp, 11 predicted proteins | sample M110034915metaG_FD_203455 | JGI IMG/M metagenome (GOLD analysis project Ga0315332, IMG submission 203455) | Ammonia-oxidizing marine archaeal communities from Monterey Bay, California, United States - M1 100m 34915 | ecosystem: Environmental > Aquatic > Marine > Intertidal zone | place: USA...
ATTCGGTTTAGACTCAATAAAACGGATAATTCCTTATTATTGTATCAAACAGAAAGGAAATGAGTAAGAAGCAAGTTGTGAACAAGAAATCGTTAAATTTTTTAGAATCCTATATCAATAATTGTGCACCAACAGGGTTTGAATCTGAAGGACAAAAGCTATGGTTAGATTATGTTAAACCATATGTAGATAAAACATTTGTAGATAACTATGGAACAGCGGTTGGTGTTATTAATCCTGACGCAAAATTTAAGGTTGTAATTGAAGGACATGCTGATGAAATTTCGTGGTTTGTAAATTATATTTCTAGCGATGGGTTTATTTATTTGATTCGAAATGGTGGTTCTGACCATATGATTGCGCCTTCAAAGCGAGTAATTATACATACGGATAATGGAACGGTTGATGCAGTTTTTGGATGGCCTGCAATTCATACCAGAAGGGGAGGAGGTAAAGAGGAAGCGCCAAAGATTTCTAATATTACTTTAGACTGTGGTTGTTCAACAAAAGACGAAGTTGAAAAACTTGGAGTTAAGGTTGGGCATGTTGTTACATATACAGACGAATTTATGGTACTTAACGATAAATTTTATGTAGGTAGAGCATTGGATAATAGAGTTGGTGGGTTTATGATTGCTGAAGTTGCTCGTATGTTGAAAGAAACAAAGACCAAATTACCTTTCGGATTGTATATCACGAATTCGGTGCAGGAAGAAGTCGGTTTGCGTGGTGCTGAAATGATTGTAGAAACTATTAAACCGGATGTTGCCATTGTTACTGATGTAACTCACGATACACAAACACCAATGATTAATAAAAAGATTGAAGGCGATTTAGCTTGTGGTAAAGGCCCAGTTTTAACCGTTGGCCCTGCGGTACATAATAACTTATTGAAGTTGATAATAAAAGCGGCAGAAAAAGCGAAATTGCCTTACCAAAGATCTGCTGCTTCTAGGTCTACAGGTACAGATACCGATGCTTTTGCATATGCGAATGGTGGAATACCTTCTGCATTGATTTCGTTGCCTCTTCGCTACATGCACACTACTGTTGAGTCGGTCCATAAAGATGATGTGGATAATGTTATCCGTATGATTTTCGAAAGCATAAAAGCAATAAAAAACAACCATGATTTTAGGTATATCAAGTAGAGATGAGACTTCGATTGTTCTCTTTTCTATTTTGCTGCTCACTGTTTTGTAAATCGCAGGATGACTCATTGAATGTTACATTCGAGCATGTGCGGGAATTAGGTTTAGTTTTTGAATATTCTCAGCGATTCATCAAGCCTTTTAGTCAGACGGGAAAGGACTGGTTGCGAATGTCTCCATACTGTAACTGGAGAACAAAAAACGGAAATCAGTGGGTACTGAATTGGAATCGTTTTGATGCTGTCTTTAAAAGATCAGACGATATTTTCACTCCTGATTATTTTGATGCTGAATTAGGTAAAAGCCTTCAGTACAATGTTTTGATTGGTGGCAGAAAGGACAAGAGCTTTTACCCTAAAATCGGTATAGAATCACAGTTCAATTTGTCTTATTATATGCGCATCCCCCATGTTAGTAATTCATTTAAACGTCAGGATTTTAGGGCAATTTTAGGGCAAAATTTATCATTTGGCTTTGTAACGAGAGGTAAAAGGTTAACGACTAATGTAAGTGTAGGGATGAATTTTATAGAAGCAACAGTAACTGTGCTTCGAACTGACAACCCTCAAGTACCAATTAGAAATCGGACCCAGGGTATTATAGATATTGATCTCCCAATTTACAGGTTATACAGTAGGTGGGGGATTGCATACATTTTATAAGGGCTACTTGTTCTCAATAATCATTACCTTTTTATTGAAATCCGCTGTAGCGTTAATTACTGCTTTGTATTCTTGTATTCGTTCTTTTGGATAGTTTATAGTTGTGCAGTACTCTTTAACTATTATAGATATTACGTTATCTATAATGGTATTTCAGTGAAATAAACCATATAATGTCAAAACTAAAAATGAAGTAATATTTTTTCAATTTTAATATTTATAAAATACTTTGAGATAATTAAGTAATTGCTACTTTTGCCGTCCGTAATAAAGTTCATTAAAGGAGAGGTGCCTGAGTGGCCGAAAGGACTTGTTTGCTAAATAAGCGTACCCCAAAAGGGTACCCTGGGTTCGAATCCCAGTCTCTCCGCATTTGTCTTGTTGAAGTAAAACTTTGTTGTACTTTTGCATTATTGTTCGGGGTGTAGCGTAGCCCGGTTATCGCGCCTCGTTTGGGACGAGGAGGTCGCAGGTTCGAATCCTGCCACCCCGACACAAAAAAGGCCAACATTGTTGGCTTTTTTTATTATCTGTTGGCTGAACAACATAATACGGGCGCGTAGCTCAGCTGGATAGAGCACCTCCCTTCTAAGGAGGCGGTCCTAGGTTCGAATCCTAGCGCGCTCACTCTAGCGGAGAATTGATTAATATTAATCGGTTCTCCGCTTTTTATTTTGTTCAGTTCTGTTGATAGCAAAGGGATAGAAGAGAATTTTGAGTTTGTTCGAGTGGTTTGAAATTTCCCTTTTAACTGGTTCTGTCGCGTTAACTTCTCCATTTCCGAAAAAACATAAATTTGATTTCAAATATCATTCAAATATTCATTCGTCACAGGTACCCACAGTTTATAATCCTCCAAGCAGTATATTTCAAATTAAGATTCACCCTCTCCTACCGAGATGTTGAAGAATTAATGCATATCAGCGGTGTGAAAATTGACCATTCCACCATTCAGCGATGGGTATTCAAGTTTTCCAACATTATTGAACAAAACGTCAAGTATGTAATAGTTGGAGAATGGATGAAACCTATATCAAAGTCGGTGGGAAAGACCGATATTTATATCGTGCTGTGGACAAATTTGGAAATACGGTCGACTTCTTACTAACCAAAAGAAGGATGAAAGGATCTGCTCAAAAATTCTTCAACAAATCCATTGGAAACAATTGCAAGCCAAGAGTAATAAACATTGACAAAAGTGGATCTAACTTCACAGCTATCAGGGCTGTTAACCGTGACAATTTTTGGAGGAGAAACATCAAAATACTTAGATGTAAATACCTCAATAATTACGTTGAACAAGATCATCGAAATATCAAACAAAGGATTGCGATGGACACAGGGTTCAAAGAGTTTGAGTCAGCTCAGCGCACATTGGCTGGAATAGAAGTTGTGAGCATCATCAGAAAGAACCAAATAATTGATTCTAAGGCTTCGAATTTCAAGACATTTCTGTCTTTAGTAGCTTGATTTGGAGCGTGAAATCGAACTTTTCAGATGGAGTTCAAGTTAATGCGACATAACCTCGAGCAGTAAAAGTTCTACTTTTTCAACTCTAATAGATTAGAACTTGACTAAATTAATGCGACAGAATCAATGTTAGCAAACGTAATTTTACTTCCATTGAATATTTTCTTTTAAAATTTTTGCTGGATTTCCACCAATTAGACAATTCTCTTTGTCAAATTTCCCTTTTAATAAAGTGTCAGAAGCAACTACACAACCATCAGGTATTTTTGTGCCCTTATACACTTTTACTCCACATCCAATCCAGACGTGGTTACCAATCTCAATAGAATTTGGAGTTTCTTTTTTCTCTGCATAATCAATAGTATGAAAATCCTCATCAAGAAATTGACAATTCCACGAGATTGCACAATTGTCACCAATACTTAATTTATGCATTATAATTATTGTAGAATTACAATTAATATAACCTCCTTTTCCTATTGATACAGAAGCATCTCTTTCTATGTCGAATCGACACCCTCGTCCTATAGAGTATTTTCCTTTAATTTTCAGTTTTCCATTAATATTCAAGAATGTTTTGTCAGTTTTATGCATAAAACCAACATACGGAGTACCAATCTCAATTTTCTCATTACATTGAATATTTTTAATGCCTTTTATTGTGACTTTTTGGTGCAAAAGTAGAGTCTTCTTATTTATCAATCGATTAAAAATTAACCTAATCAATACCATAATAAAGTTACTATCTGATTTCTTACATTTCTTATACAAGGCAATTAATAATTTCATAGTTCTCTTTTTGTGTTTGCTAAACAGTAGGTGTAAAATGCGTTTCAATACTATTTAAAAGTTGTGTAACAATGTTTAATGGTTCTGTCGCATTAATTTACTTTCATAAAGATATATAATTTTGAGCTGACTAAAACCAACTCATATGTTCAAGCACCATAGCAATCTAAAGATTATCACAAAACAAAGAGAATATTTTAAGTTGGGGTTTACTTTGTCTTAACGCGATATTGAGGAGTTGAAGGAAATAAGAGGTGTAAAAGTTGATCATTCCGCAATCCGGCGCTGGGTATATAAATTCTCACCAAAAACAGAAGGAAACAAATCATCGATTCTAAATTTACGATGTTTAAAACTTTAAGTTCTCAATTTGCTTAAATTGACTTAATAAATCTAAAACTCGATTGAGTTAATGCGACAATATCCACATATTAATAGATATGAAAGAAAACGAAAACATAACAATATATTGCATCGATTATAATTATTTGACACCGTTAAATCTAAAGGGCAGAACCGAAATAGTTATAGATTAACATCTGTTGAGGAATTAAATATTAAGTTTATCGGCTAAATGCGATACGTTAAGATGAATTGGCGTGGTATTTTTGTTCTATGTGCTCGATTAAATATAAATACTTGAAGTAAACTAAAGAAATATAACCAATCTCATGGCATACGATTTCATAATAATAGGAGGGGGTTCAGCCGGTTCGGTTCTTACCAACCGTTTAAGCGAGGACCCTTCCAATAAGGTTTTAGTGCTAGAAGCAGGTAAACCGGACTATATATGGGATTTCAGAATACATATGCCCGCCGCCCTTACCTATTTGCTGACCGGAACAGATTATAACTGGGGATATACTTCTGATCCGGAACCCTTTATGTACAATCGAAGAATTGCACAGCCGAGAGGAAAAGTTTTGGGTGGTTCTAGCTGTATCAATGGTATGATATGGATTCGTGGCAATGCTCTGGATTATGAGAAATGGGCTAGTGATGAAGGACTTGAGAATTGGAGCTATTCTCACTGTCTTCCCTATTTTAAAAAGGTAGAAACAAGGCTGATTGGCGGTGATGATTATCGAGGAGATAAAGGCAATCTAAAGCTGACCACGCCTGCTTGTGAAAATCCACTATTTGAAGGCTTTTTCAAATCCGTTCAAGAAGCGGGATATCCATTAACAGATGATGTGAATGGATATCAGCAAGAAGGTTTTGGTAAGTTTGACCAGACCATTTACACTTCGAGAAGACTGAATGCAGCACGCGCCTATATCCATCCAATAAAGCATCGTAAAAATCTCAAAGTAGTGACACAAGCCATGGTATTGCGCATTCTATTTGAAGGTAAAAAAGCTGTGGGTGTTGAATATAAAAAAGGCAAAAAAATAGAGAAAGTTTTTGCTAATGAAATCATTTGCTGTGGAGGAGCCATTAACTCACCTCAATTGTTGCAGGTTTCAGGAATCGGCAATGCAGAACATTTAAATAGTCTAGATATTTCCGTGGTGCAAGATCTTCCCGGAGTTGGAGAGGATCTGCAAGATCATTTGGAGGTATATGTACAATGGGCATGTAAAAAGCCGGTTAGCTTATACCCTGCTTTAAGTCCTTGGCGAGCACCGAAAATTGGGTTCGATTGGTTATTTAGAAAAAAAGGAATCGGTGCCACCAACCATTTTGAAGCTGGTGGATTTATTCGAAGTAACGAAACGGTGAAATATCCCAACCTTCAGTTTCACTTCTTACCACTTGCAATCAGATATGATGGCACTGCTCCTAGTGAGGGACATGGGTTTCAATTACATGTCGGTCCTATGGGTACTGATGTCAGGGGTCATGTGAAGATCAAATCTAGCGACCCACTGGAATATCCAAACATTTTGTTCAACTACCTCTCCACACCAAATGAACGTAAAGAGTGGTGTGAAGCAATACGCTTATCAAGGAAAGTCATAGAAACTGAGGCAATGAGTGAATTGATGGGAGAAGAGCTATCCCCAGGCCCAGATGTGCAAACCGATGAAGAGATTCTGGACTTTATTGCCAAAGAGGGTGAGAGTGCATATCATCCAAGTTCTACCTGTAAAATGGGTGTTGATGCTATGTCAGTAACTGATGCTGCGTTAAGAGTACACGGAATTAAAAACCTTAGAGTAGTGGATGCCTCGGTATTCCCTTATGTTACCAATGGAAACATCTATTCGCCTGTAATGATGGTTGCTGAAAAGGCTGCTGATCTTATTTTGGGAAACACTCCTTTGAATCCAGAGCATGTTCCATTTTATAAAAAAGAAATTAAAGCCTAAGTATCACTTATTAGTTTCTAACTCAGTTTTATATTTCCTCAAAGCTTTTAATATGCAATAGCACATAATCAGCATAAGTATACAAACCGGAAGGCCTGTTACCAAAGAACCTGTTTGCAAGGCAATAAGCCCACCACCAAAAACGAGTGTAGCAGCCACTACTCCCTCTAATAATGCCCAAAATATACGTAACCACACATTCGTCTTTTCTCTGCCTCCGTTTGTGAGGAAATCAATAACAAGAGATCCGCTATCTGATGAGGTTACAAAAAAGATCACTCCGGCAACCACTACAAAGAAGATACTTAACAGGGGCATTGGGTAATGTTCCAACAAGTTAAACAGGGCAGTTGCAATATTCTCATTAACAACCTCACTAATACCTCCTTGTTCAAAAAGCTCTATATGAAGAGCAGTACTGCCAAAAATTGAAATCCAAGCGATGCTAACAATGGAGGGAGTCAATACCACGCCAAATATAAATTCCCTTATAGTTCTGCCTTTAGATATCCTTGCGATGAAAAGCCCTACAAAAGGCGCCCATGCAAACCACCAGCCCCAATAAAAAATAGTCCAACTGTCCATCCAATGTGTTCCCTTATATACTTCCATCCAGGTTCCCGTACCGATTATGTTCTGTAGGTAAAACCCTGTACTTTGAACTGTAGAGCCAAGAATAAACAAGGTAGGTCCCACAATGAGCATAAAAACCATTAACATAATGGCCATAATCGATGCTATTTTACTTAACATTTTAATTCCTTTATGTAATCCTGAAATGACTGATGCCCCTGCACATATGGTGATAATAGCGATTAATAGCACCTGTACATTTGCATTTTCAGCGATACCAAAAAGGTAGTGCATGCCTGAATTGATATGCTGAATACCCAAACCGAGTGTAGTAGCTAATCCAAACATGGTGGCTACCACTGCCATGATGTCTATGAAATGACCTATCGGTCCCTTTAATCGATCTCCAAGCAAAGGATACAATACCCAACGGATACCCAAGGGAAGACCCCGATTATAGCAAAAGAATGCAATGGACAACCCCATTAGCGCATAAATAGCCCAGCCATGAAAGCCCCAATGTAAATACGAAATATTCAATGCGTTTTTAGCAGCTAATAAAGTACCCGCCTCTCCATATGGTGGATTTGAATAATGCATAATGGGTTCGGCAACACTATAAAACATCAATACCAATCCAATACCTGCATTAAACAACATGCTAAGCCAAGCCCAGGTGCTGAACTCTGGATTACAGTTAGGTCCACCCAGTCTAATATTTTTGAAACGACCAAACCCAAGGTATATGCAAAACAGAAGGATGATATTCACCGCTACAACATAAAGCCACCCGAATTTTGTAGAAATAAATGTTTGTATTGTTTCAAAAAGAGTGCTTATTGAACCCTGGTAAACAAGAGTCAATGTGACAAAAAGAAGTATTAGTCCCGCTGAAGGGAAAAACACCCATGGCTGAATGCTCTTAAGAAAGGGCGCACTTCTGGTTTCTTGTTCTTCGATAATAATTTTACTTTTAAGTGAAATTAAAATTTTTTTACAATTTCTTCCCTCTTTTCATTAAATTCATCGTACGATTTTCAACCTGATTCATCCCGAAGTTTCTATAACTTACCTCAAACAATTTTATGTTGATTTTCTTGGTGCTCCAACGAGTGTCTTTTACCTTTAATTATTGCAGCTATTGCTTGACCAATTTATAAGTGGCAGAATTCTTCTCAGAATAAATCGCCCGCACAAAATAAATGCCTTTTTTAAGTTGGCTAACATCTACTTTGTTAATATCTACAGCTGATTGATCAATTATTTTTTGCCCCAGATTATTATAAATCCCTATCGAAATAGGCATTTGTTTAGAAGGAAAATAGATAAAATCGGAACTTGGAATTGGGTAAATAGACGCTTCAGTAAATCCATTGTCTTGTTCGTCCAATCCTAAAGAGGTGGTTAGGTGAATCCTTACGGTATTTACCGAAAATGCGGGAAGTAATGCTGAATAAGTAATGCCTGTATATAGACTGTTGTCATAACTACTAAAAACAGTCTCATCTATCATTGTCCCATAGAGTGATTCAAAAATGATGCTATCGGCTTGCCAAATAGCAGGAATATCTATATCAATAGTATGTGAATTTTCATCATCACGATTTATTAGCAAGAGGTTAATGTATTCACTTTTTTTTCCGACTCCACCCCATGTAGAAATGGCATCTATAGATACTAAAGTACTCCCACCTTGCCCATCATTAGTTAGAACATCTATTTGAGGATTATTTAAAAGTGATACCGGAAACATCCCTTCCGCTAAAGATTCCATAACCATAGTTGTAGCCTTGCCTTCAACCCCAACTGAAAACATCGGATTTGTATGTAAAAGGTGTATAAAATTATTGCCTTGAGCTGACAACGCATAGTGATTCATTGTTCTAAGGTCTAAAGAATCATTGTGTGCTGATTCAATTGTTCTTGCCCAAAAATCGGCAACATATAAACCACAAATAATTCCGCGAATTGGATGATTTTGTGGCGCTTCATCATAAAGGGCAACATTCCATTCTGTTAATGACAAACCTATTTCATTAGGGATTCCCCAATCCAATTCCCGTTGATTCCAAATGTTTCCATAATTAACCATAGACTGTACTTTCTTTTCCGAAGCATATATCGCTTCTGAAAAATAACCTTGCTGAATTGCTGGGATTGTTAAGTTGCTGGCATATGGGTGTTTAATCATAAATTCTGGAGGACTTGCTGAAAAATCTTGCTGAAAAATTAGGTTTGAAGCCAAGCTATCATCAGGCATAACAGTATATCCTATTTCAATAGATGGATCAGTAGCCTTCATAAAATCACGAAATGCAAAGGCCCCATCATGATTAGTGCTATTGTATTCAATTAAAATTAGATCGTTGGAATAAATTCCACCAATTGGATTTACAATCACTTGTGTTTGGTCCCATGAGAATTCTACCGCTGACAAAAGGTTAGCTGGATTGGAAATACTGTCGTAAAGTTCTTGTTGATTAGTGGTAGTATCTCCAGCCCAATCCATATCAAAATTAGAGGTTCTATAAATCCTTACCGAATTAATATCGGTTGTGTCTAATAAAGGATAAGTAACAATAACGGTATCAGTAGCCTGACCGTTGGGATAAAATTTAAGATCTCCTAAAATAGCTGTATTTTTGTCTAATCCACCAATAATTTCTACCCAACCTTCTCGCGTAAGGTCTCCGCCATAAAAGTATAGACTGTCTGCCTCTCTCTTTGTGAAAGTATTATTTGGAACCCCCGATCGAAAATGGATCTCTTCTTGAAACCCCAGCCAAGAATAAGCATATGCCCAAGCATCAGTAGATTCGTTGCCTATTTCCCAATATTTTACATCAATTGGATTTGGGTTATTTAACAGACTATCTCTTAACTGAGTGTAGTATGCATTTTGATTATTGCAAATATTTACGAATTCAGCGGCCTCAGTAGCTGTTCCATTTCCAAAGTTCACAACAACTTGAAGTTCAACATTAAAAGAATCTAGAAAGGGTATGAGTTTCTTAAGATTTAGCTTATTGTTTTGGTTAAGGTGATCTTCCCAACGATAGTTATTGCCTTTATTGCCTCCGGGCCATCTTATTATACCAGGATTCATTTTTGAAAAAGCATTGATAAAATCCGGAGTTTGAATTTCTGAAATACTAACACCCCCCCCATGATTGTATCCTTTCCACTCTGGCAGAATACTATCAATCATTAAATTTTCAGGAAGCACAAGATTAATTGATTGCCCATGAGATGAAAATGTGAATAAGAGTACAAAAGAACCAATTGAGATTATGCGTTTCATATATATTGATTGACGATTTTGTAACGGTTTATAAGGGTAATTATGAACACCAACGTTTGGCTATAACGCCTTAGGGAGTTAATACGCACTTATAGTTATTTCAAACTCCAAAGCGCAGCTATGTTTTTTAGTTTTAAATTTTCAAGGACTAAACTACAAAATTTTGGTTTCGCAAACTCTGTAGCAATATTTGTAGTTAGACTCTTTTTGTTTCCTAACTATCTAAGCAAAAGGCATTATGCTAATCAATATGTACATAGACCGGTTAATAATTGTAGGGTATTAAATAATAGGTATTTGAATTTTAAAAGGTGTTAATTCTTATACACTTTGGTGGTTTTAGTTTCTGTTTTTATATAGTAAATTCCAGAATTCAATTTGGATAAATTAATTACTAATTGTTGTCCGGTATTGCCAACTTGTTCAGTTAAAGCAGTTACATTTTGACCTAGAGAATTGTAAATGTTAATATCTGGTATAAGGGTTAAATTTCCTATTATAGTTATTTGATTTTTAGTTGGGTTTGGAAATATTTTAATATTGTGTTTTTCTACAATATTTACACTAATGATTTGCGTATATTCATGTTTTCCATCAATATCTGTTTGCTTTAAATGATAATATGATATTCCAAGATGTGGATTTTTATCAATAACCGAGTAATCTCGAATAATTGATGAGTTTTCTGCTCCATTCAAAATTTCCACGATTTCCCAATTGATACCATCTTTTGATTTTTCAACTGTGAAAAAATCATTTTGGATTTCGGAAACTGTTTGCCAATTTATTTTTACGTGTTTATTATCAATTGGCGAAGCTGTGAAACTAATCAAATCAATTGGTAAAGGTGTCTGAAAAGAATTTATTGTTCCAAGGGTAATCCTTCGGTTATTTCTTAAACCTGCCGCACCTCCAGGAACACCAGCAAACTCATAAACATTCCCTCCAAATGCAGTTGCTCCTGCAATAGGCGTTTCATCTGCAAAAGTGCCGTCATTATCTGTATCGATTAACAATCGCAGATCAGAGGCCGATACAGCACCCAACCCCGTTAAATCCCAGCGCATATCCAATCTTCCCACATTTACATTTGCTGTATTTGCTGTGTTTCGTTCACTTATACGCCAAACCCTTGTAAGTCTTGACTGCACGGATCCAGGAACATCTGTTGATTCGCCAGCCGCTAAAACACCATTGTCATGACCCCAGAAAAAAAATTCATCATTTTGCAAATTACTTGGATTCAAGAATCGGATTATTCCTGTTCCTCTAGAATCTGTGTGATTAGACCCATCGATAGCTTGCCCAATACCGGCAACATCATAGTCGTAATTTCCTGAACCAGCGTCATCTTCATTATAAATGTCCGCAGAAGTGATTGATATTGAATATTTAGCAGACAAATAGTTCGCTATGATAATTTGCTCGGCAGTATTAAGAATCCTAGAGAATTTATAAACTTCTGCTATACTTCCATTCCAACCTGTTCCACCTCCTGTTCCATGACCTCCAATCCAAGTATTGCTTGTGCGGTTTTCTATATTATGCGTAAAATTATCAGTATTTGTGTTGTCCATATAGTACTTTAGTCGATTAGCGCCGGAGTTTGCCAATGTTTTGGAGTGATAAGTCCAAGTAGGGGTGGCTGTTGTGGAACTTGTGTGGTTAGAACCGCCAACGAAATCAGTAAATATGTGGGAGCTAGATACTCCAATTGTATTTCTTCCTCCATGTTGCAGAGCTACATTTAAGTTTCCATCATTGTTATAGCTCATTGCCATTCCAAAAGACATGTTTTCGTTAGAATTCCCAACATAGGCGGACTCTAGTTCATTGTTTAACGCAAATAAAAATGATGGCAAATTGTTTGCCCCAATGGTTGCAGAAGTATATGTCGGTCTTTCAGCTCCAGCAGCACCCAATGTTCTTGAATTTCCTGAGTGGTCAGTAACAGAATTTACTAAAGCGCCATTTGCGTAACTTTCACCTTGCGCCATGTACCAAAATTCCAAATTAGAACTTCCATCATTAGTGCCAACTCCACCAGGACCTGTTTGCGAAACACCAACATTATAAATTACAAGTGCTAAAACAAATGCTGTAAAATTTGCAATCCTCATTTCAAGAACCTTAATCGATTAGTAAATGATAAGTCGGACATTAAATCGCAATATAATTAAGAATTAGTAATGATATAAAGCTGAGTATTTTACTATTAGGTTTCATGTTCTCAAAATCAAATTAATAATTTGTTTTCATCAAAACTTACATTTCCTTTTGTTGTGTGTATTACTTTCATCTTTACGGTACCAATCGATGGTTGTTTTAATGTTTAAAATCCTCATATTCAATAGATTGTTTTTTGCCTTAAAACCACGACGAAAGTACATAAATTATCGATGTAAACCAGGTTTTAGTAGACAATTCAGTATGATTTTGATTGAGAACAGAATATTTTACCAGAAATATAATTGGTTATGTCTTTTTACATATTCTAATAAATATTTCTTGCTATTATCTTGACAATACTTTTCTTAAAAGTTGTTGGTCGCTTTTGATGATTGTTATTAAGGTTTTATTATGTTAAATAATATGCTTTTTTCATTCTTTTTTAATATTCCAGCTGAATCCTAAGGACATATAATTCATTGTGTTATTTATTCCTGTTCCAAAAGAAAAATCTAATTGAAAATTATCTTTTGCCAAGTATGTAAAACCTGCGTCAAAATTTAATTTATAATCACTAAATTCAGTTAACTCGCCATATGGCTCTATGTAAATGCCTAATTTTTCTGAAATTCCTGTTGCAAATGATAACGAGTATGATAAGTCACCTTTTCCTGTACCAAAATAATTGTAACCAATATTATATCCAATACTGCTCTTTTCACTTAATTCGTGTGAAATACAAAGTTTATTAATTGTGCCAAAATTCACATTTGACAAACCTTTAGTACCAGTAGGTATAATTAAATGTGACAAAAAAGCAATCTCAGTATTTATATCTTCTTTTCTTAAAAGTTGTATTTTAGTTCCAATCTCTAAATCACTTATTCCGTTAATTTCTTTTAAATTAGTTTGATTTTTAATACTTTCAAATTGATTGAGAACTCTAAGTTCAATACCTTTTGTTAGTCCATATCGAAATAGAGTAGTTGGCGCTAAAATTTGCCTTTCTATCTCGGAATTAGACTCATTAAATCCAAGTAATATACCACTTTCAATTTGTAAACTTCCTTTAGAAACCGTAGAAGACGCCTCTGTTTGGTCTGGTCTATCAGTTATTATTTGTTGAGCACATAATTTCCCTGTAATCAATAACAACCCCATTAATATACATTTATTCATTCTTTATTCTTTTCATTGCCGACGCGTTGTCATACCATTGATAGTTCTGGTTCATTAATTTGAACAAACATAAAGAAATATAATTTGGAACACCTAAACCTATCGATATGTTCAAGCGTCATAGATATCCAACTATTATCATCCAACAAGGAGTATATTACAAGTTTAGATTTACGTTGTCATATAGAGATATTGATGAGTTGATGGAGATAAGGGGACTAGAGGTCGACCATTCGACAATCCAGCGTTGGGTATTCAAATTTTCACCTGAGATTGAAGGGAACATGCATCGTAGAAAGCAACAAGTGTGTGATAGTTGGAGAATGGATGAGACCTATATCAAAGTGGGAGGGCAGGATGGTTATCTATATCGGGCTGTAGACAAGTTTGGGAATACAGTAGACTTCCTGTTAACAAAGCGTAGAATGAAAGGATCTGCCCAAAAGTTTTTCAATAAAGCTATTGGTAACAAAGGCAAGTCAAGGGTAATAAATATTGATAAAAGTGGGTCAAATTACACGGATATCCGTGCGGTAATTAGGAACAATTTTTGAAAAAAGAACATCAAGGTACGACAGTGTAAATACTTGAATAATATTGTGGAGCAAGATCACCGCAATATCAAGGCAGGATTGCCATTGACACTGGGTTTAAAGAATTTGAATCAGCCCAGCGAACTTTGGCTGGGATGGAGGTAGTAAGTATCATCAAAAAGAATCAAATCATCGATTCGAAATTAACGATGTTTCAAACTTTCCGCTCTTTGGCTGCATAATTGAGGCTAAATATCAATTTTTAGCCCTGAATAAAGTTAATGCGACAATGCCGTAATGGTCTTTCGCAAGATGTTTGTTGTTTCCAGATTGCTTTTTGGAGGCAATAATGGCAAATCATTATGCGGAATGTCTTTCTTAAAATCACTCATTTTTAACAAGGGTAAATTTTACACTCTTTATCTTTACGAATGTAAAGACACATGAAATTTACCTTCATTTTAGGATTGGAGGTATATGTTACTCCTGTTATTCTATCTCTTGAATTCTAATTTCCATTAAATAGTTTAAGCTATTGCTCTTTAGAATACTATTCTGGAATGTTCGTTAAGATACATAGTTTACACAAGTTATATATTAGAGTTTAC
>Ga0315332_10000943_pt1 | contig 14737 bp, 19 predicted proteins | sample M110034915metaG_FD_203455 | JGI IMG/M metagenome (GOLD analysis project Ga0315332, IMG submission 203455) | Ammonia-oxidizing marine archaeal communities from Monterey Bay, California, United States - M1 100m 34915 | ecosystem: Environmental > Aquatic > Marine > Intertidal zone | place: USA...
GGTTTACAAGCGTAATTTGCCATTACCTTGGCAGCTCTTCCAGTTGGTGCTAATAAAACTGTTTTTGTATTAAACTCAGGTAAAGTCTTTACCAATGCACCAACCGCAGAAGTTTTGCCCGTTCCAGCGTACCCCTTGATTAAAAAAACCGATCTGTTAGGGTCATTAAATAAAAAAGTACTCAATGCCAGAAACAACTTAGATTGTTCCAAGGTTGGCTGATGCTCGAAGTATGTCTGCAATATCTTCTTGAATCGAACCGTTATTTCTATGGAATTGTATTCCTTCATGCATCTTAAATCGATAAATAGCTGTTTGAAATTAGCTGAAAATAACGAAGTAGAATTATTCGTTTTGATTTTTTTAGTGAAACAATTTCAATATGAAAAAAATTGTAGTTTTGTAACGCTTCAAAAAGAAGTTAAGATATGGATGGATACGATAAAATAATGCACACTGCCGGGAGATTTGTTTTTCCTGCAATCTTCACCATTACTGGTGTTGTCATGCTAATTATGGGTTTAAGTACTGATGAAGCCACTCAGGTTCAGCAAACATCTGAATTTATTTTTGGTGGATTGGCATTACTAATTATGGGGTTTTTGATGATTTTTCATGTCATGGGTATTTTTAAACGAAAGTCTAAATTTATACTAATCCCTGCTTTAATAGCTATTTGCATTTGGTACGGGTTTATGAATTATCAATCCATAAAAGATCGGCTAGATCTGGAAGAAGAGTACATGGCTTATAATACAAATGTAAAACAAGCACTGCTTGACATTAGAGATCTGGAAGTTGCCTTTAGGAAAACCTACCAGCGATACAGTAACAGCAAGCAAGAGCTTGAATCATTCTTAACCAATGGGACCGTTCCATATATCACGTCTTTGTGTGACGAAAGAGCGATTCCGGATGATCGTATGACACTGGCACAAGCGGATAGTTTAGGAATTGACCCAAATACGGATGATGGAAATAGGGCAATGGAAAGAATCGACGAAGATGAGGCAGTTAAGCTTGGTTTAATCACGCGAGACACCATAGAAATACCAGCGATGGATTTTATCTTTAATGGGTACCATATATGTAAATGTGATGAGTGGGATGTGAATGTTTCTCCGATGAGTAATATTGATAAACGTAAGTTTTCATTTGAAATTGGTTCACTTTGGTCCAAAAGATTAAAAGATGGAGAGTTTGAAGTTCAATCTGCAAATATTGGCGACTCTGCTCAGGCAAAACATGTTTTTAAAGTATTCGATCCAAAACCATTTGACCCTTTTCTAAGAAGGGATACATTAATTGTAGGAGACTTAACCAAGCATCATACAGAAGGTAACTGGCGAGACTAATGCAGCAATTGCTGTTTGAAAATACTGCATCTGATTTTAAAGACAGCAATCAAAACCACCTCAATATTGAATGTGGTTTTGGTCTTTTTAAAGCAATTGTTTATAACCCTATTTCCAAAGAAATTATTTGGGCTTGCGAAAAAGAAGCAACAGGAATAGAACAAGCCATTGCTGAAACAAATCTTCAGAAGTCTGGCTATGAAAATGTGCATATTAATCTAATTAACCCCTATTCTACTTTAATTCCTAACCAGCTTTTTGAGGAAAATCATCTTTCGAAATATTTAAATTACAATTTTGAAACCATTGAAAACACAATCTGTTCCTATGATTCCTTAAAAACAATAGAAGCAAAAAATTGCTACTTACTTTTCGAAAAAGAAAAAGAGGGAATTTTTAAACTGTTCAATAATGCCCGAATTGGACATCAGTCTACTGCTTTTATTGAATTAAACAGATCTACCGAATCAATCGTTACGATTGAAATGCACCCTACGCACTTTCAATTAATGCACATGAAGAACAATGAATTCAAAGTGTTTAATTGCTTCGCATATGAAAATGTTGAAGATTTATTGTATTACATTACTTATGCGCTGAAGCAACTCAATGTTGTTAATAAAAGCGAAATTAATATTGCTGGTTGGATAGACAAAGACCACGAAATCTATAAAAAATTAGCTACCTACTTCCCTAAACTAAAAATTACAAAAGCCAATCCTGCTCCTTTAAAGCCCGGCTGTATCCCACTAAACCAAATGCATCACTTTAACCAAGTAATTCGTCAGCACGTGTGCGTATAATTTCAGGCAAATACAGAAGCAGAAGAATAACAGCGCCTAAAGGAATTAAAGCAAGGCCAACTACTGATTTTGCAAAAGAAAGTCTGTTTAATATTCTTAGTAATTGGTTTGACATGGATGAAATAGAAGTGCTGGATCTATTTACTGGAACAGGAAATATTTCATTTGAATTTGGTTCCAGAGGAGCCAAGAACATTATTGCTGTTGACATTTCCAATCTAAGTTATCGTTTCATAACATCAATGGCATCAGAAATGGAAATGCCTATACAAGCATTAAAAGCCGATGTGTTTCGCTTTATTCCAAGTCATAATGGCAAGTATAACGTGATTTTTGCCGATCCACCGTATACACATGCACAAATTGAAAGCCTACCCTCATTAATCTTAAAACAAGACTTGTTGAAACCTAATGGAATATTAGTCGTTGAGCATGATAAGGAAGTCAATTTTGAAAGTGAGGAACGATTTTTGGAAAGCAGACAGTACGGAAGGGTTAATTTCTCATTCTTTGAATAAAATATTATGGAACGAATTGCAGTTTTTCCTGGTTCATTTGACCCCATTACAAAAGGGCATGAAGACCTTATTTTACGTGCTTCTAGGCTCTTTGATAAAGTAATTGTTGCCATTGGCGTCAATTCAACAAAAAAATCACATTTTTCTTCTTCGGAAAGAATGAAACATATAGAACAAACATTTGTAACAAAACCCAATATTTCAGTTGATACTTTTGAAGGTCTCACGACAGATTATTGTAGAAAAATGAATGCACACTATATTTTAAGAGGATTACGAAACACATTGGACTTTGAATACGAAAAATCAATTGCACAATTAAATTACCAATTAGCACCAGAAATCGAAACACTGTTTTTAACCACGTCGGCCGAATTTGCAGGACTTAGTTCAACAATAGTCAGAGAGATTATCATTAACGGGGGTGACCCGTCAATTTTTTTACCAGATAATGTACAAGTGTAATGAGGTTTTCGTTGATCATATTATTGTGTTGCGTTGCACAACTCACCATACATTCGAAAAATATTACGATTCACGGAAGAGCACCTGGTTTTACGGGTAAACACGTTTATTTAAATAAGTATTCCGATTACTTATCGCAAGCTTATGAAAAGCTCGACAACACAATCATCGATGAAAATGGAAATTTTCAATTTAATTCTAAAATTGGCGAAATCACAGAAACATTTATTCAGATTCAAGACAAATCTGCAACGTTATTTTTAGATCCGAAAACCAGCGATTATTTTATCTATTTCCCTTCTGAAGATCAATACGACTATTATAATGGTAAAACGGCACAGCTAATCCTGGATAGTTTAAGCAATAACGACATCAACACTCTAATAATTGACTACGAATCGCGTCTCAATCATTTTCTCCATGTTGGTCCTGAGGATAATAATGATGATTCTACATGGAACTTAGCCAAGATTATTTTATCACCCGAAGGACTTCAGGTAATCGACCATTTTAGAAAGAGCTGCGAAAAAGAATATACTGATATTTCAGAGCCTTTTTTCAAAAATTACATCACCTATTCCATTGCTGGATATGAGCAATATGCTGGAGGCATCGAAAATTTAAAAAACAATAAATTAAGCTTATTCAATAAACACATTAAGAATAAACCCATTTTATACACCAATGGGAACTACATGTACTTTCTTTTTGATTTTTTTGAGAATCCATTTGATATGTTGGGGCGGTCTAGTTTCGTTGCTTCAGAATTCATTGTTAATGATTTTGGAAGCTACACAAAGCTTTTGGCGCTTTTACAATTAGAGTATTATTACGAAAATCCTCAACTAGCAGAATTAATAATGATTAAAGGAATTATGGAAGAATATCACTCTGGCAGATATTCAAAACGTAATCTGACTCACATTTTGGACAGTACTGTACTTGTTTCTCCATTTGCCGAGAATAAATTACTCGCCCAAAATTTGAAGCATGTACTAACTCGTCTAGAAAAAGGTTATACTGCTCCTGAATTTAATTTAATCACCACCAAATTCGACACGATTTCTCTAGAAACATTCAAACAGAAATACGTCTATCTCGACTTTTTTCATACTCAAAGTACGCCTGCCCTAGCAGAAAAGCTACTTGTTCCTGAGCTAAAAGAAAAATATGGGGAATATATCGAGTTTGTTTCTATTTGTTTAAACGAAAATGCTGAAGACTTAACTCATTTTTTAGCTCAAAACCCGAACTATGATTGGCACTTTGCCCATTTTAATGGTGATATCGCACTATTAGAAAACTATAAGGTGAGGACTTTACCGAGCTACTTCCTTATTGGACCTCAAGGTGAAATGGTTGACGCCAACGCGCTCCGTCCTGCTCCTTTGAGCCCAGGAGCTGAATATACGACCATTGATAGAACATTCTGGGCGATAAAGAAAAAGTTTGAGCCAGAAAACAAATTTAATATCGGTATCAAAAATTAGCTAGACTGATCCAGTACATCCTGAATGGATCCGTACGTATTTTCTAAAACCACATTCCATTGTTTAGCAGGAATCCACTCAACTTTCGTAATGCCTTCTTCTATTTGTGGAGCTAGCTCCTCATTCCCTTTGTATTCCATTGCGTACCAAAAGGTTCTTTTTAGTACCCATTTACCCTCCTCGAAGTATGTATGAAAAGTATCGATTAAATGATGTAATAGCGTAGGTCGAATTCCACACTCCTCCTCCACTTCTCTGATAGCCGCAACTTGCTGGGATTCGCCCAATTCAATTTTACCCTTTGGTAAATCCCATTTATTATGTCTGTAAATAAAAAGAAAATCTTCTCCACATTTTACGAGACCGCCAGCAGCTTGCACAAGACAAAACATTGCACAGAAATTTTTCCAATCCTGCTCACTACCTAATACAATCGTGACCATATTATGCTCATGGAAATCAAACAAATCATCTAAATCAATTTCTTTATCGAATTCTATTACACCAGAACCAGCCGCAATAGTAACCTCATCAAGATTTTGAAGAAAGAAAAGAGGCTTATCGTTTATAAAAACTTTATACATTTGCGGCTATGATTTTCAGACCCGAAACAGCATCAAAAGTAGCAGAATTTTTGCTTCAAATCAAGGCAATCAAACTACAACCTACTTCACCATTCATTTGGGCGTCAGGAATTAAATCTCCTATTTACTGTGATAACCGTATCATTTTATCCTATCCAACGATTAGAACATTCATTAGACAAGAACTCTGTAATGCCATTCAGCAGCAATATGGTTCGAAAGCTTTAATTGCAGGTGTTGCAACTGGAGGAATTGCTCACGGCGCACTTGTAGCTCAGGAAATGGGTGCAGGATTCGCATATGTTCGATCAGCAAGTAAAGGGCACGGCTTGCAAAACAAAGTAGAAGGCGTTGTTGAAGAAGGGCAAGATGTTGTTGTAATTGAAGATTTAATTTCTACTGGTAAAAGCAGTCTGGATGCGGTTGCTGCTCTCAGATTAAGAAATGCCAACGTGAAGGGAATGCTAGCCATATTTAGCTATGGATTTGATGAAGCATATCAGCGTTTTGAAAATGAAAATTGCCCCTTGACTGTTTTATGTGATTATGACCACCTGCTAAAAGTCGCACTAAAAACGAAATACATTAACGAAAAAGAATTGTCCTCTCTTCAGCAATGGAGAAAAGACCCAAAAGGTTGGAACAACTGAAATGACAGAAATTACTAGTAATAAAGCCCAGGTCAATGCCCCTATTAATGAGGTTTTCATTTTCCTGACGGACATGAATAATTACGAATTACTTTTACCGAAAGATAACATCTCACAATTTAAGGCAAGTGATGATTCATTTTCTTGTAAAATTGAAAACACGTATACCATTTCTCTCAAAAATAATGGAACCCAGAGCAACACTGATATTTCCTTGATTTCTAATAATGACTCTCCATTGCGATTTACACTGGATGTCAAACTTGAAGAAACCGATAATAATTCAACATCTGTTCAGCTGTTTTGCCATGCAGACCTCAACCCATTTCTTAAAATGATGGCTATGAAGCCGCTGCAAAATTTATTTAATTACATGGCCAATCGACTAGAAAAAGTATTTCCTGATAATTAAATGAATTTTACTTCTTTAGAGTAAAAAGTTTTTTCAGTTCCTTCAGAATAAATTATTAATGCCCCGGTGGGCTGAATATCAGTTATTACTCCTTTAAATTGCTCGCCAGACGGAACTACTTCATACCAATGTTCCTGCTTATATTGAAATAACATAGACATGTATTGCTTTTTAAGACCGTTCGTGTTGCCCGATTTTAACTGGATATAGTACTTTTCTAGTTGCTCATTTAAACTCAATTGTATAGCAATAGGATCCATATTACTTTTTAAAAGAGTCTTAATCGATGTCGCGTTTACTTCAGACATAAAGTCAGTCTGATTGACATTAAAGCCAATCCCTATAATTGAATGTGAAAAGCGATTTTTTTGAACGCTATTCTCAATCAGAATACCCGCAATTTTCTTGGATTCAACTAAAATATCATTCGGCCATTTTATTACTGATTTTATTCCCAGCTCGCTGAGAGTTCTTGTTACAGCAAGAGATGTAACCATGGAAAGATAGAATTGATCTTCAATTTTAAGAAAAGTTGGTCTTAAAATGTAGGAACACGTTAAATTCAGTTTTGGATGAGAAAACCACGAATTTCCTGACTGACCCTTGCCATTTGTCTGATGTTCTGCCATAATTACAGTCCCATCAAGCACATTTGTCTCTTTAATCAAATTGGCAGCAAAATTGTTCGTAGAATCTACAGTTAGTAATTCTATTTTGTTTTGACCGATAAACAAAGTTGACATTGCATTTTTTTAACCTAGTGTAAAAGTAGATTTAATTTGACAAAATGAGTAATTTTGCAAATTAGTATCGTAAAATTGAATGAGTAACAAAATAAAGACTTTATCTCCTTCAAAAATTCTGGCAGAAACCATTGTAAAAGGTATGCAGGAATTAAAGGGCATTGAAATAAGAGTTCTTGATCTATCCAATATTTCTGGCGCAGTTTGTCAGTTCTTTGTGATCTGTCATGGTGAATCTGATACACAAGTAATGGCAATAGCCAGAGCAATTGAAAAAGAAACACTAAAGCAACTCAAAGAAAAACCGTGGCATACAGAAGGAGAGGGAAATGCTCAATGGATTTTAATGGATTATGTTGACGTAGTTGCTCACGTTTTCTATAAAGAAGCGCGAGAATTTTACAATTTAGAAGGGCTATGGGCTGATGCTCCAACTGAAAAAATAGAGTTCCAGCTTTAAGAAATTATATTATGACAGATAAAAAGAAAGTGCCAGGGAAAAAACCAGTATTTAACTTCTACTGGATTTACATCGTAATAATAGTATTACTAATTCTAATGGCCCTATTCAGATGGGAAGGCGGTATTAGTAAAACAACCTACCCAGAGTTTCAAGCGGAAATGTTACCTAAGGGCCATGTTGAGAAGGTAATGGTAATCAACAAGTCCTATGCTCAAGTTAGTATTAAAAAGGAGTTCCATACAGATCCGCTTCATGAGAAGAAAATAAATAAGTCATTTGCGGGTAGCTTAAATAATGGCCCTCATTATGTATTTCAAATTCCTAATAATGAAGCTTTCTCTGACAGCTTACAAGTTTGGCAGCAGAATTATGGAATAACCTATGACTACACTACGGAAGATAATTGGGGAAGAGAAATGTTGTCTTGGGTTCTTTTCTTTGGTTTGATGATTGGTGTTTGGATTTTCATCATGAGAAGAGTCTCTGGTGGAGGTGGCCCTGGAGGTCAAATCTTCAATATAGGAAAATCGAAAGCACAGCTATTTGACAAAAGCAAAGGAACCAATGTAACTTTTAACGATGTGGCGGGATTAGAAGGTGCAAAAGAAGAAGTACAAGAAATTGTTGATTTTCTTAAGAATCCAACTAAATACACGGCACTGGGAGCAAAGATTCCTAAAGGAGCATTACTAGTTGGACCTCCAGGAACAGGAAAGACATTATTAGCAAAAGCTGTAGCAGGTGAAGCTAAAGTCCCCTTCTTTTCTTTGTCTGGTTCTGACTTTGTTGAAATGTTCGTTGGTGTTGGAGCATCAAGAGTAAGAGATTTATTCAAGCAGGCAAAAGAAAAAGCACCAGCAATTATTTTTATTGACGAAATTGATGCTATAGGACGTGCCAGAGGCAAAAGTCCTAATATGGGTTCTAATGATGAACGAGAAAATACCTTGAATCAACTGTTAACAGAAATGGATGGTTTTGGAACAAATAGTGGTGTAATCATCTTGGCTGCAACCAATAGAGCAGACATTCTGGATAAAGCCCTAATGAGAGCTGGGCGTTTTGACCGTCAGATTTATGTAGATATGCCAGATTTAAATGAACGAAAAGAAATATTCGAAGTTCATCTAAAGCCCTTAAAACTTGCCGACGACTTAGACAGAGAATTTTTAGCCAAACAAACACCTGGATTCTCAGGTGCAGACATCGCCAATATTTGTAACGAAGCGGCCTTGATTGCAGCAAGAAAAAATAAAAAATCTGTTGAAAAACAAGATTTCCTGGATGCAGTAGATCGAATTATTGGTGGACTAGAAAAGAAAAATAAAATTATCAGTCCAGAAGAAAAAAAGGCCATCGCTTATCACGAAGCTGGCCACGCTACGGTAAGTTGGTTATTAGAACATGCGAATCCATTAGTTAAAGTAACTATAGTACCGCGTGGTCAAAGCCTTGGCGCTGCATGGTATTTACCTGAGGAACGGCAAATTACTAGAACAGCCCAAATGCTAGATGAAATGTGTTCTTTATTAGGAGGGAGAGCAGCAGAAGAAGTCATCTTCAACCAGATTTCTACGGGAGCACTGAGTGACTTAGAGCGAACCACAAAAATGGCTCAAGCCATGGTAACCATCTATGGTCTAAACAATAAACTAGGAAATGTAAGCTACTACGATTCTTCCGGTCAACAAGGCTTTTTTATGGATAAACCATATAGTGATGATACGGCAAAAATAATTGATGAAGAAATCAGTGTACTCATTGAAGGTCAATATGAAAGAGCTAAAAACTTACTTCAGGACAATAAGGATAAGCTAGATCAACTGGCTCAAAAATTACTTGAAAAAGAAGTAATTTTCAGGGATGATTTGGAGCTTATTTTCGGAAAAAGACCATTCGACAAAGATTCTTCAGTTGATGATGACGCATCTTCCATTTCGAAAGAAATGAAGAACAATAAAGTGCAACCTGAAACAACTGAAAGCACTGATTCTAATTCGGAAAAGAATGAAGACAAAGTCCCTTCACAAGAAGCCACTACTAATAATGATGAATCGGACGATAAAAAAGAAACGCCCGAACAGGAGGCGGAAAATATCGAATGAATGACAATTGGACACTCGTTTTTGAATCTAGTTTTGAGCACATCTGCCAAACTATAAAAAGTATGCTTGAGCAGAACGGAATCGAAACCATTGTGTTAAATAAAAAAGACTCTATGGTTCAATCCATTGGTACCATTGAGTTATATGTCCAGAAAGACGATGTAATTGTAACCAAACGCTTGATTGAAAGTTCAGCAATTTGAAGGAAATACTTACTAGAACTGCCACAGGACTTCTTTTCGTCGGAGTTGTAATCTCGAGCATCGTCTGGAGCCAATATTCTGTTGCTATTTTATTTCTGTTAATCAGCATGTTCGCGCTCTACGAATTTTATAAATTAATGAATAAGGCATCATTTACGCCTCACAAAACAATAGGTTTTATATGCGGTGCGACCATATATATACTTATTGCTTTACACAGTTTCAACTGGCTTCCTTTGCACACGCTGTCCATTATTTTTCCATTACTCGTAGGAATAGTCATTGTTGAACTTTTCAGAAAACAAAAGTCTCCAATTTCAAACATTGCCTTCACTGTGCTTTCTATGATTTATATTGTAATGCCGCTTGCATCATTGAATTACTTCGCTTATTACAATCCTTTTAATGATGAAGTTCATCTTTACAAAAACGAGTATAGCTTGTTACTTGGCTTTTTTATTATCGTATGGAGTAATGATACTGGAGCTTATGTATTCGGTAGGTTATTTGGTAAAAGAAAGCTATTCAAACGTATTTCACCCAATAAAACATGGGAGGGATTTATTGGTGGTGCTTGTGTTGCTGTTGGTAGTGCAATATTATTTGCTAAATCGACCGATAGCTCTATGTTTCATTGGTCAATTATTTCGAGTCTAATCGTAATTTTTGGAACCTTGGGAGATTTAACTGAATCACAAATAAAAAGAAGTATTGGAGTTAAAGATGCCAGTAATTTTTTACCCGGTCACGGCGGAATTTTAGATCGATTTGATGGTGTGCTCTATGCTGCTCCATTCGTTCTTACTTATTTTCTTATTATTAAAGCTGAATCTTTAATTTAAGCACCTGTGAAAATTCACAAAGAAGGATATACGATAATTTTAGTAACATTTGCAATATTAGTCTGCATCAACGCATTGGTTTATTTTCTAACAAGCAGTTGGCTATGGTTATTTTATTTGCTAACTGCCATTTCCATTGTATTTTTCTTTTTAATTGTCCAATTCTTCCGAATTCCAAAAAGAAATCCAATTGTAGATGGGAACAAAATTATAGCACCTTCTGATGGCAAAATTGTAGTAATTGAAGAAATTATCGAACAAGAATATTTCAATGATAAAAGAATACAGCTTTCTATTTTTATGTCTCCACTGAATGTTCATGCACAGTGGTATCCAATTCCTGGCATAGTAAATTACTTTAAATACCATCCAGGAAAATACCTTGTCGCATGGCATCCAAAATCATCTACAGAAAATGAAAGAAGTACCATTGTCATTAAAAAGGATGCAGGACAAGAAGTTATGTTTCGTCAAATAGCAGGCGCCGTTGCACGAAGAATTATTTGCTACGCCAAAGAAGGTGACCAAGCAGTTCAAGGTGAAAATTGCGGATTCATTAAGTTTGGATCACGAATTGATGTAATTCTTCCTCTAGATGCAAAAATACTTGTCGATCTGAACACAAAAACCGTCGGTTCAGAGACAGTTCTTGCAGAATTTTAATATATCGAGTGCAATTCCAACTATTTATTCTTATTTTAAGCGTCCATTAAAAGACATTTATTAAATCTAATCATATGAAAAAGGTACTTATTGCTTTTACACTCGTTGCTTTTCTAGGTGGAACCACATTTGCAGCTACCACATTCGATGGTGATCCAGTTAAGACTGAAAAAACCAAAGGTGACGAAAAGAAAAAGAAGAAAAAGAAGAAAAAGAAATCTCAAGAATGCACAAAAACTGCTAAAACAAAAAGTTGTTGCTCAAAAGCTAGCGGAAAAACATGCACGAAGAAAAAAGAATTGTAGAAATAATTTTCTACCAACAAGTACAAAGGAGGCGAATGCCTCCTTTTTTGTTTCCTATATTTTTCAAATTTCACAGAAGAACAAGCAGCCATTATCGTACCTTTATTCTATGGAAAGACCAAAAGGTAAATTAGCCTTACAAGTTGTTGCAATGCCAGCAGACACCAATCCTGCTGGAGATATATTTGGAGGTTGGTTATTGTCTCAGATGGATATAGCTGGAGGAATTTTCTGCAGATCAATTGCCAAGGGACGTGTCGTAACTGTATCCATTGAATCAACAGAATTTAAAATCCCTGTTTTTGTAGGGGATACGCTGTCCTGCTTTGTTGAGTTAAAAAGAAAAGGTCGAAGTTCTCTCTCCGTTAATATCGAAGCCTGGGTTACCAGAGATTTTGTTGAAGACAACATGATGAAAGCTACCGAAGGAACGTATACTTTTGTTAAAGTGAATGCAGACAGAATTCCCGTACCGATATCATAGACTGTGAACTTTACTGAATTAAATCTAAATACACCCTTGTTAAATGCGCTGGATGAACTCGGGTTCAGCAATCCTACGCCCATACAAGAAAAAGCTTTTCCTGTGATTATGGCGGGAAAAGATGTTGTTGGAATTGCTCAAACCGGAACCGGTAAAACCTTGGCTTTTCTACTTCCAATCCTTCGTAACCTAAAATACTCAAAGGAACAGCACCCAAGAGTGTTAATACTTGTTCCTACCAGAGAGCTTGTTGACCAAATTGTAGATCGAGTAGAAGCCTTAACTACTTATATCAATTGCAGAGTCATTGGAGTTTTTGGTGGTACCAATATCAATACACAAAAACAAATTATCCATGATAATGGCGTTGACATTCTGGTAGCTACACCAGGCAGACTAGCTGACTTAGCATTAAGTGGTGTATTACGCCTTAAAAATGTAAAGCAATTAGTTATTGACGAAATGGACGAAATGCTTGATTTGGGCTTTCGGCCTCAACTTCTTAATATAATTGACTTACTTTCTGTAAAAAGACAAAACTTATTATTCTCAGCAACAATTACAGAAGACGTAGAAACATTCATTAAAAAATTCTTTTATTCACCAATCAAAATTGAAGCAGCTGGAGCCGGTACACCTTTAAAGTTAATTACCCAAAAATATTACAATGCTCCTAACTTTTTATCGAAAAAATCACTCATTAAGCACTTGCTAGCTGCTCCTGAATTCTCAAAAGTTCTAATTTTTGTAAGTAGTAGGAAGTTTGCAGATCGTCTTCACGAAGAACTTGAACAGGATTACCCAGAAGAAGCCAGTGCCATACATTCTAACAAGTCTCAAAATTATCGGATTAACGCAGTTAAGTCATTTGCTGATGGGACCATTCGGATACTTATTGCTACCGACTTGATCTCAAGAGGAATTGATATCGAAGGAGTTTCTCATGTTATTAATTTTCATCTGCCTGAAAACGTAGAACACTACACACATCGAATTGGAAGAACAGGGCGAGCTGAAAGTAAAGGTACTGCCGTGTCTTTCATTAGTGAAAAAGAAAAAAATTGGCAAAGTAATATTGAAGCGTCATTGGGCAAAAATATCGATCGATTGGACGTTCCGGAAGATGTTGTTTTTACAGATGTTCTTATAACTGAGGAGAAACCTGTTATTCTTGAGAAAAACTATCTTCCCAAACCAAAAAAGATAGATGAAAGAGGTCCTGCGTTTCATGAGAAAAAAGAAAAGAATCAAAAAACCAATCAGGGTGGTTCTTACAAAAAGAAAATAAAAGCGAAATACAAAAAACCCAAAACAAGGGGCCAAAAGAAAAAAGGTAAAAAATAGCGTCTAATTCTAATCAGCCACGATACTTCGCTAGCGTAATTTTGGATTCTCAATATGTCGTTTACTATCACGACTTGTCTTTTTCTTAAAGTTTCGCTCCAATGCTGCCTCTAAATCAACCCCTGTTTGATTGGCTAGACACATGAGAACCCACAATACATCAGCCATTTCATCCCCAATATCCTTTCCTTTATCAGATTCCTTTTCTGACTGTTCACCATATCTTCTGGCCACAATACGAGATAATTCGCCAACCTCTTCCGAAAGAATGACCATATTTGTAAGTTCATTAAAATAGCGAACTCCGTATCTTTTAATCCAATCGTCAACCTGTTTTTGCGCTTCTGTTATCGTCATTATTCTTTATTCTTTGAATCCAATATGATGGTAACGGGACCGTCATTAATTAAGTGTACTTGCATGTCTTCTCCAAACCTGCCGGTCTTAGGTGGTAATTGCATCAGCTCCCCAAGCTGATTAACAAAACACTCATATAACGGTTTACTGATCACGGGGTTTGCTGCTTTCATAAAAGAAGGCCTATTTCCTTTTTTCACGCTGGCGTGCAATGTGAACTGGCTAACCACCAAAGCCTCACCTACTATATCAACTAAAGAATTATTCATAGCACCATGCGCATCTGGAAATATCCTCATCCTAACTATTTTCCCTGCTAACCATTCTATATCTGCAGAATCATCCATTGACTCTATGCCCACCAATATTAATAAACCATTTTCAATCGCTGCTATCTTCTTCCCACTAATGGTTACCGAAGCCTTTTTAACTCTTTGAATTATTGCCCTCATTCAGTATCCTTTATCCCGATAGGTCTCCTCTTCATTATCCTCATAGATTGCTAGATAATTAGTGTATCGTTCAACTGGCAATTTTCCATTTTCTACAGCTTGGATTACAGCACATTTGGGTTCTTTCAAGTGCTGACAATTATTAAACTTACAATCTCCCATTAAAGCGCGAATTTCAGGGAAATAATGCCCCAGCTCTTTTTTCTCAATATCCACAATCCCAAAACCTTTGATTCCAGGGGTATCTACTATAAATCCTCCAAAATTTAGCTCAAACATTTCGGCAAATGTAGTAGTATGTTTTCCTTTATAATGTGCTTCAGAAATCTCACCGGTTTTCAATTCTAAATTTGAATCCACGGCATTAATTAAGGTTGATTTGCCAACTCCTGAATGACCAGAAACCAGACTCACCTTGTCCTTCATTAAATTTTTTATTGCAGCTACCCCAGTTCTATTTAAAGCAGAAACTTCATAGGTTTCATAACCTACTTCTCTA
>Ga0315332_10000944_pt1 | contig 14737 bp, 8 predicted proteins | sample M110034915metaG_FD_203455 | JGI IMG/M metagenome (GOLD analysis project Ga0315332, IMG submission 203455) | Ammonia-oxidizing marine archaeal communities from Monterey Bay, California, United States - M1 100m 34915 | ecosystem: Environmental > Aquatic > Marine > Intertidal zone | place: USA...
CTGATCACTGATGGCATGGTCAACCCAACCGTTGATCCCGTTTTCCTTCCATGCCACGGCAATCATGTCGTCCTGCTCTCGTTGTGCTTCGGCTGTTGTCACAATATCGGGTCGATGGTCTCCATTGACATCAGCAATCGCAACGCCTTTGCCCGCCTTTAGACCGAAGGGCAACGGTAGGATTGTCTCTTTCCATTTTCCGGTCGAGTCAGCTTTGCAACAAAGTAATTCGCCCGTCAATGTTGCGCAGACGACGGTCGGTGTTGAATCCTGTTTCGATAGTTTGCCACTGGTAAGAAACATGACTTGCTTGCCTTGCCCACCAATCCGCTGGCTTTTCCAGTTAGCCGAAGAGTTACCAGGATTTTTCAGCCAGTAGATACCTGCTTGCTTGCCGAATCGATCTGAGTACAGAATGTCGGGAAAATTGTCTGCATTAAGGTCCACTGTTTGGATCGACATGATCCAACTCGCCTTCGCAAGCGAGTGCAGTTTCCACGCAGCAGTGTCTCTCGAGTTCACAGGATTTTCCAGCCACCCGATTATGGCATTGTCATTTTTGGAACCAATGACAAGATCAAGTCGGCCATCACGGTTCATGTCCATTGGCATCGCAAACATCCAGCGACGGCCAGCAGATTCTGGAAAGGCTTCTGACTTCCAAGCCTTGGTCTGGAGATACTCGGACGATGCCTTTGGTGCCCAGTGTACAAATACGTTGTTGATTTTACCCTCAGCACACGACACCACATCGACTGCTCCGTCACGATCCAAGTCGACTGACACTGCATCCTCAACTCCTTTAACCGAGCCCACCGTGACGGCTGGCCATCGTTGACGCGCACGCTCAGGACCTGGGTTCAGGTAAATCACAACCGCACCGCCTTCTTCCCAACCGGTGGTGATGTCAAGAAGACCGTCGCTGTTGACATCAAGCAGGCGCACGCCATCAGCACCACGCTTGCCCGCTAAACGATCACTTGAGTCAATCGTATGGCGTTTCCACGTTTCGGCGATGGCAGTGTGCGGATCGGAGGTTGTTAACACCACGGCGGTGAAACAGAGCAGGGCAGATAGGTTTGGCATGGGGTGTCCATAGAGCTTGGGAGGGCCGCTTTCCGAATCTTCGATCATCATAAGTTAATCTCAAGGACCGCAGGAATCAGCTATTGAAGCCATGCCACATGCACGCAATAGGAACACAGGCATGATCCGTACAGGGAATTTCGCATGGCTAGCAATCACCAGCTAATGATCACCAAGTGTCAGACTGCTGATTCTCACCATACAGTTGCCTAGTGAATGGCATCCTTTGAAAGTGATAGCGTTTTAATTCGCTGCCTTTGGAGCCGTCACATGAATTTCGAACAGGGTTGGAGGGAAACTTGAGTAGCGAGGGACTGATTGCCGTAAATGTTCGGTTTCGACACGCCATTTTGTGGAGTGAACTGGTCATTGTTGACTTAATCATTGTGAACTGGAGCAGTGATTCTTTAAAATCAAAGAGTTGTTGTTAATAACACTTCCTTTCAATGAGTAGTCAATGTTCCCAATAAGTACACGAATCAGTTTTCTGTTGTTTGCGGTATGTGCTGTGCTTTCTGCGGCTGCAACGGCTAGTGCAAGTGAGGTCCCGAACATTGTTCTGATTTATGCAGACGATCTTGGGTTTGGGGATGTGCAATGTTACAACCGGGAACGAGGAAAAATAGCGACGCCTCACATTGACCAGTTGGCGTCGCAGGGGATGAGGTTCACTGATGCGCACTCTTCCTCTGGCGTGTGTTCACCTTCGAGATACACAATTCTTACAGGTCGATATCACTGGCGATCTCGATTGCAATCTGGGATTGTTGGTTTGTGGGGTAAGCCACTCATTCCATCGGGACGGCTTACCCTTGGTGGTTTAGCCAAGCAGCAGGGTTATGACACGATTGCGATTGGCAAGTGGCATTTGGGATGGTCTTGGCCGATTCCACAGGAACGTGCCAAGCAATTCAAGGCGGGCCCCAATGGTAATCAGGTCAACCACGATACACTGGCCGTGTGGCGAGAGGTTTTTTCGCAAGCTATTCCAGGAGGTCCGACCGCTGTTGGTTTTGATCAATATTTCGGGACAGACGTTCCCAACTGGCCACCCTATTGTTTCATCGAAAATGAGCGTACGGTCGGAATTCCAACACATTATTTGTCGCAATCATTGATCGGGAATAATCAGGCGAGCAAGCAGGGCCCTGCATTGAAAGATTGGACATTGGAGCCAATTTTGCCAACACTCGGAAATCGAGCTGAAAAATACATTCAATCGCGTTCGGAGTCTAACTCGCCCTTCTTCATTTACATGCCGTTGACCTCACCTCACACTCCGTTGTCCGTGAATGAAGCGTGGAAGGGAAAGAGTGGTCTTGGGCTGTATGCAGATTTTGTGATGGAAACTGATAACATCGTGGGTCAGGTGGTCGGTGCACTCGATAAGGCAGGCTTAGCAGGTAATACATTGGTGCTTTTCACCAGTGACAACGGTTGTGCTCCCTACATTGGAGTCTCGAAGTTGGAGGAGCAGGGCCATTATCCAAGTGGACCGCTACGAGGTTACAAGGCGGATGCGTGGGAAGGAGGCCATCGTGTTCCATTCATTGTGCGATGGCCGGGAAAAGTGCAGCCAGGAAGTGTCTGTCACCAACTGGTTCATCAGGCTGATTTAATGGCAACTTTGGCAGACGTCACGGATGCAGCATTGGCGATCGATCAAGGAGAAGACAGTTTCAGTATTCTGCCGCTGTTACTTGGTCAGGATACTCCGATTCGGACCAACTCAATCAGTTGCTCAATTCGTGGCGTTCCCAGCCTGCGAGATGGTGCGTGGAAATGCATCCCGGCGCCGGGGTCAGGAGGCTGGGGAAAAGGCGGCGATCAAAGCCAAGCAATGCAACTTTATCACCTGGCGGATGACTTGGGAGAGACTCGTAATCTGGCAAACAAACATCCTGAGAAGCTGGCAGGCATGATGGATTTATTGGAAAAGCTGATCGTGAATGGAAGAAGCACACCCGGCCCGAAGCAAGCCAATGATGTACCTGTGAGAAGGTATCCAGCAAAACGGTGAGAATTGCGTTTGTCAGAACTGGATGGGTGTAGATGAAATCAGGCTTTCATCATCAAAATGAATCAGCTTCCCCGGGACCTGCTGCGGATCGTCAGTTATGATGGTTGCACGCACCATTTGTGGTGTTTGCTACCCACCTCGATTCTGATCCCACCTCAAAGTTGATTGTCTGGCTGACGATGATGTTACGCCCATCGCTCATAACGCTTGTTTTTATTGCCAGCTACCACTGGTGTTTCTGCTGCTCTTGGGCAACTGCTGCCAATGATTTGACTTATGAGCAGCACATCCGTCCGATTTTTCGTGCGCACTGTTTTGATTGCCATGGAGCGACGGAGGAACTGGAGGGTGAGCTGGATCTGCGACAGGTTCGGTTGATGAAGAAAGGTGGATCTAGTGGACCAGCGATAGAGTTGGACAGGCCGGCGAGCAGTTTGGTATTAACAAGGATTCAAGAGGGTGAGATGCCGCCCGGAGAAGTAAAGGTATCAGACGAAGAAATTCAAATCCTTCAACGGTGGCTTGAGCAGGGTGCGGCCACCGCGCGACCCGAGGCTGAAACGATAGGCGCCGGCTTGGGCGTGACCCTCGAAGAACGAGCTCATTGGGCCTATCAGGTCATTCAGCAGGATTTCAATATTCCGAAAACGGTGCTTGCGGCTGAATCGATTGTCCATCGCAATGCCATTGATTTGTTAGTGCAGTGGCGAATTGATGAAGATGAGCAAGGGAAGCTTTTGGACGAGGCAGATCGCGCGACACTTATCAAGCGTGCTTTCTTTGATTTGCTTGGTTTACCGCCTGCACCAGAACAGGTTCGTCAATGGTCCGAGGATTCCCGATCTGATTGGTACGAACATTTAGTGACCTACCTGTTGGGTCTGCCTGCGTATGGTGAGCGCTGGGGGCGGCATTGGCTGGATATTGCAGGGTACGCAGATTCCGAGGGGTACACGGTTAAGGACGCTGAACGGTCGTGGGCTTGGAAATATCGCGATTGGGTGATCCGCTCGCTGAATCAGGATAAGCCATTTGATCAATTCATTACTGAGCAACTAGCCGGTGACGAGCTTGCCGGTTCGCTGGAGGGTGATTTGACAGAGGAGCAAGTCGACTTATTGACTGCCACCGGATATTTGCGAATGGCTGCCGATGGTACTGGTAGTGGAGCCAATGACGAGACCGCACGAAATCAGGTGATGACAGACACACTTAAGATCGTTGGCACTTCCCTGTTTGGCTTGAGTGTTCAGTGCGCGCAATGCCATGATCATCGATATGATCCGATTCCACAGTCGGATTACTACGCACTGAGAGCAGTTTTTGAGCCTGCTTTGGACTGGAAGGCCTGGAAGACACCCAATGCTCGGCGAGTTTCACTTTACACCGCGGCTGATCGAGCTAAAGCTGCAGAGGTTGAAACGGAGGCCAAAGCGGTTGCTGAACAGAAGAATGTCAAACTGTCGGAGTTTATGAAACAGGCCTTGGATCAGGAGCTTGCGAAATATGATGAGCCGCTGCGAGGCCAGTTGCGGGCTGCGTATGAGACTGCCAGCAAGGATAGAACTGCTGAACAGGTGCAGGCATTGAAAGCGAATCCTAGCGTCAATATTTCACCGGGAAATCTGTATCAATACATTCCCGACTCGAAACCAAAATTGGCAGCATTTGACGAAAAGATTAAGAAGATCCGTGCTGCCAAACCGGATGAGCAGTTCATTCGTGCTTTGGTTGAGCCTGCCAATCATGTGACAGAGACAAAACTATTTCACCGGGGTGAGCCTTCCCAACCGCGGCAGGTTGTAAACCCTGGAGCATTAACGGTTCTGGCGCTCAACGGTGTGCGGGCTGAATTTGCTAATAACGATCCATCACTACCATCGACCGGAAGACGTTTGGCTTTTGCTCGTTGGCTTACCAGCGAGGAGAATCCGCTGCTGGCACGGGTTATTGTCAATCGTGTTTGGATGCATCATTTCGGACAGGGGCTCGTCACTACTCCAGCTGACTTCGGCAAACTGGGGACACAGCCGGGTGATATTCGACTATTGGATTGGCTGGCCACTGAGTTCATTGCAGGTGGCTGGAGTCTGAAGCACTTGCATCGATTGATCATGAGTTCGGCTGTTTATCGTCAAAGTGTTGGATCGGGAGATCCTGTTTTTTATCAACGACGATTGCGACGCCTTGAAGCAGAGACAATTCGAGATCGAATGCTTGCTGCCAGTGGTCGTCTTGATGCAACTCTGTACGGTCCACCGTTGAAAATCAAAGAAGATGATACGGGGCAGGTGATGGTTGAGGGTGGTCAGTCCCGACGAAGTATCTACATACAGACACGTCGTAGCCGACCCGTGGGGATGCTGCAAACCTTTGACGCCCCGGTCATGGAAACAAATTGCGAAGTAAGACCATCGTCGACGGTTGCGACACAGTCGTTAGTTCTGCTGAATGGGAATTTCATCCTTCAGCAGGCGGGCAACCTTGCTGACCGGATTGCGGAAAATCCAGCAGAACCGACCAATGCGCAGCTTGCCTTGACGGTCGATCTGGTGAACCGAAAACCGATGTGGCAATACGGCTATGGTTGGTACGATCAGGCATCTGAGCCCCAAACTACGTTTCGACTCTTGGGGCATTGGACGGGGACACAGTGGCAAGCGGGTAAGGAATTGCCCGACCCGCAGTTGGGATACACGCTGTTGCGTGCGACGGGAGGACATCCGGGCAGTGGCAGGAATGCAGTGATTCGCAGATGGACATCACCCGCAGATGGTGTTGTCACAATTACAGGCGCCTTGAGTCATCCATCAGAAAATGGGGATGGTGTGCGTGGTCGTATTGTGTCCAGTCGTGCTGGAAAGTTGCACGGTCAATGGGTTGCCTACCACGATACCACTGAGACGATGGTTGAAGGATTTCCAATTTCGGCAGGGGATACCGTTGATTTCATCACGGATTGTCGCGAGGGAACCAACACAGATTCTTATGATTGGAAGAACAAGATCGTCCTGCGTCAGGATGATGGCACTGAACAAACGATTGTTTCCGACAAATGTTTTAATGGTCACATGGATTCTTATGCCAATTTAGCTGGCCAGATTATTCGTGCGTGGGAGTTGGCTTACGGCCGGCAACCTGCAGACCAAGAGCTTGTAATTGCGGCGGAATTCCTGCAACGGCAACTGTCGCTGCTCGAATCATCACCCGAGTATCTGATTGAAGGGCGGACTGCTGTGCAGCAGGCGATGAGTACCCTATGTCATTCATTGTTTGCATCAAATGAGTTTTTGTATGTGGAATAGTCCTATGTTGTCCGCCAATGCTGCGTTTGGCTGCCTGCGGCAAGATCAAGGAAAGGTGTGAATCGATGATTTACTCACGACGTGCGTTTTTGCAACAGCAGGCGATGGGGGTGGGATCGCTTGCATTGGCGTGGTTGCTGCAACAAGAAAATGCATCAGCAAAACTGAAGAAAATTACTTCTGATTCGGAACGCTTTGATCTGCTCCCAAAGACACCCCATCATGAGCCTAAAGCAAAGGCGATGATTTCTCTGTTTCAGCATGGCGGCCCGTCTCATATGGATTTGACGGATCCAAAGCCGGAACTCACTCGGTTTGACGGGACAGATTACAAGGAAGACATTGCATATAGCTTTGCGAACGAAGCAAGTAAGAAATTAATGGGGACGCGATGGAAGTTTTCCAAACATGGACAGTGTGGTACGGAATTCTCTGAACTGTTGCCGGAGACAGCGGGCATCGCGGATGATCTTTGTCTGATACGAAGCATGCATACCGGTGCCAATGGCCATGAAGTGTCCATTCGATATTTCCATGGCGGAATTCCAGGTGTGCTGGGGCGAGCACACTTTGCTTCATGGTTGTTGTACGGGTTGGGATCGGAAACCCAGAATCTGCCTGCTTACATGGTGCTCACCGATCCGGGTGGCCATCCGGTGGATGGAATCAACAACTGGTCCAGTGGTTTCATGCCAGCGTTGTATCAGGGAACAGTGGTGCGTCCCAAGGAACCGCGGATCTTGAATCTACAGGCACCGGCACACCTCCGCGGACGGCCACAACAGCAAGGTCTTGATTTTCTGCAGACGCTGAATCGACGTCATGCCGATCGCTTTCCCAAGGCAGATGATTTGGAAGCGAGAATAGCGAGTTATGAACTGGCTGCCAGAATGCAGACCTCAGCACGGGAAGCCTTGGACATTTCAAAAGAGACCAAAGCGACTCATGAAATGTACGGTTTGAATGATGACAAAACACGTGAGTACGGAACACGTTGCTTGATCGCGCGGCGACTTGTTGAGCGAGGCGTCAGGTTTGTTCAGTTATTCTTAGCAGGCCAACCGTGGGACAATCACAGCAATCTTGGCACAACACTGCCAAGCATTTGCCGTCGGACTGATAAACCCTCTGCAGCTTTAGTGAAGGATCTCAAGCAGCGGGGGATGCTGGATGAAGTCATTGTCCACTGGGGAGGTGAAATTGGTCGTTTACCCGTGACGCAGAATCAAGGTGCACCCGAAAAACATGGACGTGACCACAACGGTCAGGGGTTTAGTATCTGGCTAGCGGGTGGTGGCATTAAGCCGGGAATGGTGCATGGAGCAACGGACGATTTTGGACACCGCGCAGTCGAGAAAAAAGTCACCCCCAACGATTATCAGGCAACATTGATGCATCTTTTCGGATTGCAGTGGGACAAACTGGTCTTTGATCATTCAGGCCGCGAAGAAATTATCACAGCCGGAAGAGGTGCGAAGGTGGTGACTGACATTTTGCGGTGATCAGGCATGCATGATCACCGGCGATGATTCTCTGTCAGCCGACTACACCGTCAGCCGACTACACCGTCAGCACAGTTCAGAGCCAGCAGTGTTCACCGTTCAGCAGTGTTCACCGTTCAGCAGTGTTCACCGTTCAGCAGTGAACTGATAGGAGTAGAGGTCGCCGTTGTGAATCGCAAATTTAAGTTTTACGGGGCGACCAGCCAACGTTTGCAGCGGCGGGGCGTTTTGCCAAGTCACCTGCTGTGCAATCTTGTCTCCCCGGCACGGTTCACAATCAGTGAGTGAAAAACCTGGGATCGGATTGCCCTCAATATCCTGAATTTCAACCGCAATGAATCCGGTTTTCGCTAAAACCGAATTCAATGCCAAAGTGCTGCCTTCGAAGATGATCGGCTTCGTGGTCAGGTACCCGGTGGCTCCTTCCGCATGTGCTGAGACAAAACCATCAACACGGTAGGTGAAACGTCGAACGCGACTGTCAGGGCCGGTGTAATAGGCTTCTGTCGCGTAGACCGAGTACTCTCGCTGATTTTCGGGAAGCTGCAGCAGGCCCCAAGCCATGTAATTACTTCGATTACCTTGGCGATCTTTGGGAGCTGTCTCAGGAATGACCGGATCGGCCCACCGGTTGAAATGCAGGCCATCGCGACTTGTCATCAAGATGGGTTCAACACGTTGGCCCTGTTCAGGTAGGTAACGTGTTGGGAAGCCGATGAAAAAGTGTGGGGCGCGTGGATAACGTTGGATGGCATTCGTGTAGAGGTGCTCTTTTCGGGGTTCCGCATATTGCACGCCAACAGGTTTGGTCCAATTTACGAAGTCAGTTGAAGTGCAGGTCATGATGTCGCGAACACCTTGGTTGAACCAGCGATGATAATCACGGTAGCATTTCTCGATGGGATCATAGAAAGCCAAGTTCTGTGAATCGAAGGCTCCTTCGGTAATCACAGGGGCACTCAGCATTAGTTTCCAGTGCAGGCCATCGGCGGATTGAAAAGCAAACAAACCATGTTTGGAAGATTGGTCGCCAGCTTTCAACGAACGCCCGCGACCCAAAGCTTTGTATCTTGCCTCGGGCTTGCATTGCGGATTGGTATCTTTGAACGGCGTAAAATTGTGGGTGCCCACACCATCCCAAATAATGTTGTTTGCAGTGGAGCCGTTGAAGGTGCAAATTCCCAGTTCGGGTTTCCGCCAGTGAATGCCATCGTCACTCTCCGCATAGCAAACGACTTCTGGGTGCGTTGCTCGTTTTGAAGTTTCATCCCAGTGAGAACCTCGATAGTACATCCTGTACTTATCACCATCTTGAAAAATAGTGTAGTAGGCACATGTGTTTCCTTCCCATGGTTTGTCCGTCGTCAAAATCACTTCACGCGGTTCTGGTTGATGCAGTTGGAACGTGATTCCATTTGTCTTGTGGACGAGGTACTCGTCAAGAAACAATTCACGTTGCTGCCCGATGAGAATTGCATCGTCACTTGTGGCAATAGTGGACTTAGTCAAACAAAGTCCCAAAACGGCAATCAGGTAAGCGAGTGATCTCACAACAAGATCCTTTCGAGTGAGGGTGGGACATCAGCAAGCGATCTTGCTATTTCAGTCGGGATGTTCAGGGAAGCAGTTTTTTAGGTTGGTTTGTTGTTGCTACAGGCACAGGTTGCCTTAGATCATAGTATTGGGTATCGAATCACAGCATGGGTGAGAGAGCCAGGTTTTTTACAGTCGGGCGTGTTTTCGACGGTTCTGCCGGGCGTCTGCTCGCAATCTTGTCCGTCTTTTGTTGAGTGTCGATGTGGATCACATCATGCCATTTTCTGTGCTTTGCCACCGTGTCCTGGAGCATGCCTGACATGGTGCATCACGATGTATCGGTGTTCGGTGTCCAACCTGGCTGAAAAAAATTTCAAAGTCGCAATGATTTGCGTTCCGCGAAGGGTTTCGGTCGTGCAAGACTTCATCACGGATTTGTTGGCATCGAAACCCGTTTTCTACCATGAAGCCAACAAGCCACAATCACATGATGATGCTTGTATTTGCATGAGAACTGATGAATGAAGATGCACCGCGGTGGACTGATACCTACAACGTCGACTGGAGATCAAATGATGCAGATACCGAGATGGTTCATTGTCTTGGTGCAAGCTTAACTTCAACAGAAGAATCCGTGTTTGGAGCTGGAATGTTGTATGTCTGACTCCAGCGTCTTGATTTCGGATCAAAGTCGGTTTGCCAGTAGTCTTTACCATGCACACTTTGGTCGAGTCGCTTGCCATTGATTGTGAGATCGTAGCCGCTGTGTGAGGTCAAGTTCTGGATGGTGATGGGTACATAATTTAGACCTCCGGATAAGGTCAAATTCGCCACATCATTTTCAGCAATAATTTGGATGCTTGGGTACAGGCCGATTAGTTTCCCGCTTATTACTTTGACGTCTCGCTTGTTTCCTTTTGCTTGACGATGAATCATCTGCCACGAGTTGGCACTCTGATTCAAGGCCTCTCGAAGATGTTTGTCTGGACCGTAATAGTCGTTGGCGTGGATTGGGATAACGATGTGTTCGATAGTTGCCTCAATGAAATCGCCGGGCAGCAATCTTGTGAGGTTGGGTGGCGGGACGAGATCCATGGTCGAACAAGCCTTGGATGGCAGGAAGTGTTCAGTAATCCAAGGGGTAACGGAGCGTCCACCTAACTTTGCTTTCCAGTCACGAATCACAAATCCACGAGAAGCTACTGCGCCCTTTGCGTCTGAAGCTGGACGAGTGCCATGCAAGGAAGCCCATGTGGCTGGTTGAGCTAATTGGATAGCTTTGAAGTTTGGAAGAGATTCTTTGTGCGAGGAGGCGGTGTTGTTGTGGCTTGGCCATTCGCGTATCAGGCCGGATAGATTACCCACTGCAAGTTTGTAATCACGTGTGGTTGCGTAGCTGTCGGCAGCGGTCTGGAAAATGACAAACCGTGAGTAATCAACTGGCTTAGTAACTCGCATGAGGATCCGATAGGTTCCTACAAGGATGTCATCACTGCGAGCAATGCTGACCGAAACCTTTTGGTGGATGCCCGTTTTTCCGATGCTGCCGGAATAGGTCGTTTCTGTGAGGCATGGGCCTTGCCGCTGATAGTCTGCCTGCATCCCAACATGGGATACACGCTGTCCATCGGGTTGGAACAGTCGCAGGTAGTCTGCACCACCCACGTTCTCGGTCCACCCCCAGTCATTGCTGCCTTTCATGGAACGTACCATGAGTGGTCTAACATCGGTGATGCTACATGCGGCTTGGACCTGCTCAGGTTCAAAGCAAAGACTCTCGCCCCAAGATCCAATTGCTGTTTGGTCCCAGCGTTGATTACCTCCCCATCCAATCAGCGATAGTTGTGAATGGGAGACAGCTGGAATACCACCCCAATGGCCATACGCCAAACACAGTTCCAAGGTCAGAGATTCACCGGGTTGCAGGTGTACCTGACTTATTGCGTGAAACCACTGCCCGGAGTAAACGCCGCCTTGAGTATGTCGATGCCAGTTTTTGCTCAATTGGACGGGGATCCCCGTTGGATTCCCCTGCAGATCACGAATCACTGCGGAGATACCCGTGATAGGAGTCCCGATGCGGTGCTTGATTCCCGCTGCAGTTTTCTCAAACATTAACCGAGCTGTTTGTTGTTCCGCAGTTGGGTTTGCCAACGTGAACCGAACACGCTCGATTGCATCATTGCTGGGGCCAGTGACACCCTCGGGATTAGTGGGTGCGATGCCATCGAGGTTGATTCGGTGCCAGCACATCGTTGAGTCAAATGAAACTGGTCGCGGGATTCCCGTTTTGACCTCGGCCGCACTGATACGTAGACGACTCGCGTTAGAAAGAGAGTGAAATGCGACAGGGTCGAGATTCAAAGCTGCTTGTTTCCAGGTCTCTGTATCCCGATCATCATCGTTTGGTGAATCCCATTGCGATTCAAGTACTTTTGTTGAGGACTTCAAACGAATATTGATGGAAGCATTTTCCCACCGTTCGCGGATGCGGCTCTGGCCTGATTTGCGATTGTTTTGGAAGGACCACGACTTTTTTGGCTGGGTTGTCGTGTCGCTTTGTTCAGGCCGTCGGTATCGCTGCGCAATTTCAGACGCGGTGAGCGGGCGGTCATAGATCTTGATTTCATCAACAGCACCACGAAAACGGTATCCATCACCCGAGCGATCCTGCCGTCCACCAAAAGCGAGGATACCGGGGTTAGGACTTCGTTTGCGGTTGATCAGCTTTTCCGCTGCAAGTTTGCCGTGAATGTACAACTTAAGTGCGCGGCTATCATAACTGAACGCAACGTGATTCCATTGCTCCAGTTGCAGTGTATGTTGAGGACTGCCCCGAAGAGTGAAGGAATTGTCACGGCCTCCACCTAGATTGATTCGAACTTCCGGAATCTGATTCCTGTGCAACATGATCCCATAGTTGCCGTCGACCAGTTCATTGCCATTCTTGCACATAAGCCATGGTGCATGTTTTGACACGCGATAGTCCGACGGAATGAATGCCCAGAACTCGATGGTGAAAATTTTGGGTGTATCAGATTCTTCAGCATCGAACTCCAGCAGGTTTTCTCCATCAAGTCCGTAGCCACCCCCAATGCGCCCGAAAGCTGTTTCATTGGACGCTATTGGTAGCAAGCCTGGTCTGGCTGCAAGTATCAAACCCAGACGATCGGGCCATGCCACGGTTTCGAATCTCGCTTCAACATTGAGCTTGTCTCCGTTGGTGTCGGTAAATTCGAGATCAGTAACATCAGCACGCTGTAAGAAACGCCCCGATTCAATTAATCGGGGCCCGGTAAATCGTGTCCATGGTCCGCCCTGTGTGCACTGGTAGGACTTACCATTAGCAGTGATCGCAAGTTGAAGTTCGGCTCCGGATAATTCACTGACAGGAACGTTCACAGTGCCGATTCGGGGCACTTTCATCCCGTCAGTATCGAGCATGAACCAGTAGTGACCAGTGCGAATACATCGACGCCAGTCGGCCCCTTTCACGGTGCCGGGAAAGCCATCACGCCACCAAAGTGATGTGTGATCCTCTGCCAGCGGCATGTTGGGTGACAACTGGGGACTGTCAGTAGATTGACTCTGGGCGTTGGTAACAGCCAGAGTGGCTAAGGAAGCCAACAACAATCGGGTGATAAAGGACATCGAAAACCGGTGTAAAATTGGCCTGCAAAACGAGGTTTGCAGGATGTATTTGCAAACCCGATTTACCCGATATTAACCACTTGCTGTGGTTCCTGATCCAGAGCTTCCATCGCGATTGGAAGAAATTCAGGACTGTCGGATAGCAGTTGTTCTAGATGCTGCTTCGGGTCATCGTGCCAGCGATTGTACCCTTTTGCGAAAAGCCCAACAAATTCGTAGTCACATGATTTCAAGGCTTTGATAAAGCTGCGGTCGAATGAGGGTGATATGTAATCAGGTAACTGATCGACTGTTGTAAGTGCATATACCCCTGCAAAGACAACATGACGAATATCGTCTTCGATCATGCTGGCCGCTGCGTCAATAGCTGAACTATCGATTCGGTTGACCGTGGTCAGAGTGCACATGGCTTTGGCACGGATTTCATCATCACGGTGATGCACCAATGTTCGTATTTGTTTTGTGAGTGAATCACTGATTTCGTTCTCTTGACGCGATGATAATCGCTCCGTGGTTGTGATTGCATTTAGGGTGGTCGCACGCTCTGTTGATTGGAGCTTATCCAGCAGTACAGACTCTTGTTGCTGTGTCAGTTCCTGATCGGTGTTCACATGGCGTATTGCGATCACCTGTGTAGACGCAGAGGGATGCTGTGCTAATTCCCACCACTGTTGTGTGTCAGACAGGTTGATACGGTTCTGGGCTTCTCGCGGATTGAAGAAGGTGTCTCCCGTTTTGAATAGATACTTTAGTGACCGTTTCATGGGACGTTTCACTTCAGAATTCAAGTCATTCAACCATGGGGGCGTTGTCTCGTCGCGAGCCCATGCCGCAATCGCGTTCACGTATGCCAATGATTGAATATTCAGAAAGGGAGGTGGAGCAATCTGCCAGTGGGTTGAATCCCAAAACGCAGCTACCTTTTTGACAAATACGAGATTGCTGCGTAAGACACCCAGCCCAGTACCAATGACTGCCAGTTCAACAATTTCTGGGAAATGAGGCTGATTGAAAGTACTTTGATAGAGCATGTCATTTACGACACCGTGAATCAGTGTTGCGACGGCAAGTTGAGGATCTTCTTCCAGTGTTATGTTGAGGTTAATAAGTCGTTGTTTCGCATCGTAATTGCCCGGCAGACCGCCGAGTCCAGCGCAAGAGCCGCCGCCTCAGCCACCGCCACTACAGTCGGCAGCCTGTTGCGGATCCAGTTGAACCCGGATTTCACCAACATCATGATTCAGGTGCTCTCCTATAAAACAAACGATCTGCTCGGGGGTATGCTGTTCTACCTCGACGAGGCCGATCAGCTTTTGACGGCTGAGTACAGGTAAGACAAAGCGTTCAAAACCAATGCACTCAGCAAGCTGCTGTAGGTAAAACTCAATTCTCGATTTTTCACCAACAGTCACGTTAGGCTTGGCTGCGAATAACATGATGGAACGTCTCCTGTCGTGTGACGAAAAAGTTAGCGGGCGTGTGTGCGGTCAAGCGTACAGGAATGGCCGGGAAGAAACAGCGCGGATTCTCAACCGCTTTAGCTGGCGGTAACGGGTTGTCTGTGATGCTCGGTGAGACACCGTGTGGAAGGGTTCGATTCCCTCAAGTTATGGGGGCCCTGTTTTGGGCGTGGGCTG
>Ga0315332_10000945_pt1 | contig 14734 bp, 12 predicted proteins | sample M110034915metaG_FD_203455 | JGI IMG/M metagenome (GOLD analysis project Ga0315332, IMG submission 203455) | Ammonia-oxidizing marine archaeal communities from Monterey Bay, California, United States - M1 100m 34915 | ecosystem: Environmental > Aquatic > Marine > Intertidal zone | place: USA...
ACTCTGAATCGAGGGCTGAACCGGATCCCCATCGGCATCGTCGAGGTGGACTCGAGCGCTGCGATGGCCTCCCGCTGCAGGGGGGGCATCTCGTGCTGGTCCTGGGGGTCGGCCGGGTCCCCCGGCATGTCCTCGAACCCGACCGGGTCGAGGCTGACACCATCGGCCTCGGCCTCTCCTCCACCCAGCGGCAGCTCCGAATAGACCCCCATCCCCTCCGAGGAAAGATCGGCATCGCCGAGCGCGACGATCGCGTCCAGGAACGGCTCCTCCTCCTCGTCGACGCCACACGGTGTCGACCCCGCGCAGGAGAGTCCAGACGGGCCTGGCACCCCGGCCACGAATTGGCTCAGGAAGACGGAGAAATCACTCACCGTCGTTCCGTACGATCCGTCGTGATCCGTCGCGGGGTCTCCTCCGCCGTTCTGGAAGGCGACAACGAAGCGGCTGAAGTCGTTCGTGACGACGTAGCCGTCATTATCGTAGTCCGCGTCGCACGCGTTGCCGAAGCCATCGCCATCCGCATCGACCTGGTTGGAGTCCTCTCCCGGACCGTTGGGAACGAGTAGGCAGTTGTCGTATCCATCCAAGACACCATCGCCATCCTGGTCCGCGCCCTGCTGGGCGCCGGCGGACCCGGCGAGTCCCATCGCGGCCGACAGCACGAAGACCTTGCTCGTGAGCCGGCCGATTCGAGTCTGATTCCACATCGTCTTTTCTCCCGGTGCGTTCAACCGCGGAATGCGGCTACATGGGGAGAAGACGGACGGAGTAGACGGGGGATATCGGAGGGATCGCAGAATCCTTACGCGTTCGAACGTCGACACGGTGCTTCCGCTGCTTTTCAAGCGCGCACCCCACCAACCCTCAGGGAAGAGAGTGGGATCACCCTCACCAGGAGTCTCTCCGTCCCGGGAAGACGACACGGGCACACCAGTGCTGCCCGGGCCCGGTCGTGGCGGCGCTGTACGCCGCAGCCCGACAGGCGCTCCCCCACCCAGACCGGCCGCCGCCGAATTGCCTCCCCGGCCCTACCCGCGGAAGCCTCGGATCAGAGATCCGTTCCCGGCGACGGATACCCCGTGATCATGCCGCCGTCGCAGACGAACTCCGAGCCCGTCGAGTAGGCACTGTCGTCCGACGCCAGATAGAGCATCAGCTTCGCGATGTCCTCGGGCTCGCCCGCGCGGCCGAGCGGTGTCCACTGCTCGGCGTAGGCGTCGAGGAGTGCCCGGCCATCGGGATGGGGCGTGCCTTCCGGGTTGCCGATGCTCGTGTGGATGAAGCCCGGATGGACCGAGTTCACGCGGATGCGCCGCGGCGCCAACTCGATCGCGGCCGCCTTGGTCATCCCGCGCACGGCCCATTTGCTCGCCACGTAGTGGAGCACCTGGGTCTGGGCGATCATGCCGTCGATCGAAGACGTGTTGATGATCGAGCCGCCCCCGGCCGCGGTCATCGGCTCGATCGCCGCCTTCATGCCCAGAAAGACCCCCGTCTGGTTGATCTCCGTCACGCGCCGATAATCGTCGAGGCTCATCTCGTCGAAGGGCGTGAGCTCCCCGATCCCGGCGTTGTTCACGAGCACGTCGAGCTTGCCGAAGGCCGCGCTCGCCGCCGCCGTGGCCGCGGCCCATTCTTCTTCGCTCCGAACGTCGAGGTGTTGAAAGACGGCACCTTCTCCGATCTCGTCTGCGAGTGCCTGACCATCGGCGTCCACGATGTCGGCGATCACGACTTTCGCGCCTTCGGCCGCGAAGAGCTCGGCCGCCGCCCGCCCGATACCCCGCGCTGCGCCGCTCACGAGCGCAACCTTGCCCTCCAACCGTTGGATCGTTCCCATCTCGTCTCCCTTGTTTCGAGTCTGCTTCCAGGACCGCGCCGACACCACGGCGCGGTCGGCCAGTATAGGGGGGCGGGCCGTGCGCCGTTGGCCCCCTCGCCCCCCCGCGCCGCGCAACGAACACCGCTACTCTGCCCCTGGCGGCGTTTTCTCCGCCAAGGTGAATCATGATGATGGAGAGCTGGATCCACGGTTCCTTCTTCGATGCCTGGCTACACGTCGGCGCGATCGTGGCGGGTGTTTCACTCCTCTCGACAGCGCTCGGCCTCGTCCTGGAGCGCGGTTTCGGTCCAGGGCGAAAGATCTGGGACATCGCGATCCCGGACGTCCAGACCCCGCGCGAGAAGCGCGCCTACGCGGGCTTCGTCGTCTTGTTGACCACCCTCGCCACGTTCGCGCTGCGCGCCGACCTCGTGGACTTCGGTCCCTCCGGCGCAACCGCGATCGCCGCCACCTTCGCGGTCTATTGGGTGCTCTTCGAGGTCTACTATTACGGTCTCCACCGCGCCCTTCACACCCGTCCGCTCTATCGCTTCCACGCGTACCATCACGCGTCGCACGTCACGACCCCCTGGTCGGGACAATCCCTCGGCGTCATCGAAGCGCTCGGCTGGATCTTCGGCCTGCTCTTCCCGCCCGTCCTGATGAGCTTTTTCATGCAGGTCAGCCCGGCGGGCGTGCTCGTCTACTTCGTGGCCAACACCTTCGTCAACCTCGTGGGCCACGCCAACGTCGAACTGAGCCCCTTCCCCCAACGCGCCGCGACCTGGCTGACCCACCCCTGGATCTATCACGCACTCCATCACGCGCGTTTCCGCCATCATTACAGCTTCGCCAGCAGTTTTATGGACCGTCTCTGCGGAACGGAGTGGTCGGACTGGCCGGCGCTCCACGCCCGAATCGTCTCGGGCCGTCCGCTTTCGCGGCTGACCGAGCGCGCCGACGAGTCCCTCACGTGACGGATACGCCCCACGTCAAGAGCCTCGGTCTCCTCCAGCGTCGCGTCGGCCTCGACGCGGCGGGGTTCCGCGACCATTACGAAACGCGCCACGTCCCCCTTGCCCGACGCCTGCTCGGGTTCCCGGGCTACCAACGGAACTACCCCACCCGCGACGAAGACCGAGCCCGCCTGGGATTCGACGGCTTCAGCGAGTTCTGGTTCCGCGGCGAGGCCGAGACCGCACGGATCGGTGAGATCATGCAGGGCCCCGACGGAGCGCTCATGCTCGAGGACGAGCCCCGCTTCATGGACGTGCCCCGTAACCAGACCCACGAGGTCGAGGAACGGCAATTCGGGTCGAGACCGATGCCCGGGGCCACATTCCGGGCGATCGCCGTGGAACGACGCAAGAGCCCCACGGAAGCGACGCCGGAGTGGGGCTTCGAGGAACTCGATTGGCGCCGCGAGGAGCGCGCAAACCCTGGAGTCCTGACCGCTCTCTACAGCCGCCCGCTGCGGAGCGTCACGCCCGTCCCGGCAGGCCAGAACGCGCTGGCCTTCGCCGAGTCACTCTGGCTCGAAGACGCACTCACGCTCGAGCACTGTAATCAGCAGCGCAGCCAGCGCGACCAGCCCCTGCTGGTCCTCGTCGAAGAGTCCGGCACGCCCGTGCTCGATTTCCCGTATTAGGCGACGGGCCCCCGACGCATGCCCGAGCCGATTCCCGTGCCACCGCGCCCTTTTTTGGGCTGGCCGATGGTCGGACTCGCCTTCCTTCTCTATGGCTTCGGGATGGCCCCGGCCTATTATGCCTGGGGCTTCCTCGCACCCGAGATCATCGCCGACATCGGTCTCACTCGAGCGCAGGTAGGCAACACCTTCGGCCTCTTCGCGCTCACCTTCGCCGCGACGAGCCCCCTCGCCGCAGCCGCGATTCGGAGGATCGGGCTTCGCGCGACCGTCGCGACCGGCGCGACGATCGGCGCCGCGGGCTTCGCCTGGACCAGCTTGGCCGATGACCCGCAGGAGTTGCTATGGGCGTATGCCCTGACCGGAGGCGTCGGGATCGGCCTCTGCACCCTACTCCCCGTGCAGACTCTTGCCGTCGCCTGGTTCGTACGTCAGCGGGCCCGTGCGACCGGCGTGATCCTACTCGGCGCGGGCGTGGTCGGCGCCTTCGTGCCGGCCGCTGCCGAGTCGCTGGCCGCGGCACACGACTGGCGATTCGTCTTCCGCGTGGTCGCCGCGATCCTCTGGGCGGTGGGCCTGTTCTGCGCCCTCCTGCTCCGGGACACACCGGCGGACGTGGGCCAGCGCCCCGATGGCGATGGCGAAATGGGCCCGTCCGACTCGGCGGGGGGGCTCGCAGACCGCGCCTCCCCTCGACGGCTTTCGCCTCGGGAATGGGCGCGCCTGACTTTTTCCCGGGGGTTCCTTCTGCTCACCGTCGCCTGCCTGGCCAACACGGTCCCTTGGCGCGTGGTCACGGCACACGGCCGTCTGCACCTGCAAGATCTCGGCTTCGCGCCGAGCGCTGCGGCAGCGATCCTCGGTCTCCGCGTCGGCCTCAGCGGAGTCGGCCGTCTGGCCGGCGCAGCAGGCGACGTCGTCGACCCCCGGCACATCCTGTCGGCCTCGCTCGTGATCGCCGGTCTCGGCATGGCCCTCTTCTCATTCAGCCACACCCCCGCGACCGCTTATCTCGCAATCGCCCTGCTCGGCTTGGCCTACGGCACGGGCATGACGAGCGAGCCCGTCTCCGTGGCCCGCGTATTCGGCCCCGCCCTCTTCCTCACGACCAATGGACTCCGGATCGCGATCACGGGCATTGCGGGCTGGCTCGCGCCGCGCTGGGTGGGGGCGGCAGCCGACGCGACGGGCTCCTATCACACGAGCCTCCTCGCCCTCTCCGGGCTGTGCGTCGTAGGCGCGGGCGCCAGCCTGCTCGCACGCTCGGGCCGCGACGCGCACGAAGTCGGTTCCGTGCCCCGCAAACGACCCTGAAGACAGCGGCTCGATTCGGGCAGCTCGACCCGAACCGCACCCTGCAGAGGCGGCCGCCTCGCTCTCAAGGTTGAAGTCGACACCCCTGCCAGGTCGTCCCCGCCACCCCCTCCACGTTTTCACCCCGCACCCAGCGTGCACGGTCGTGCAGGCGACCCGCTCGGCTGCTCCAGAGCTCGATGCTCCGCGCGCTCAGGACGAACCCACCCCAATGGGGTGGCCGGGGGATCGGGGCGTCCCCGAATCGCCGACGCATCGCCTCGAGCCGCGCTTCGAGGGCCGAGCGGTGCGCGATCGACTGGCTCTGCGCACTCGCCCAAGCCGCCAGCTGGGAGAGCCGTTCTCGGGTGGCGAAATACGCGTCGGAATCCGCAGCGGATGCCTTGCCGACAGGGCCCGTGATCCGAATCTGGCGGCCGAGGGGCTCCCAGTAGAAGGCCGCACTCGCACGCGGATGCCGTGTCAACTCCCTGCCCTTCGTGCTCTCCTCGTTGGTGTAGAACGTAAAACACGCACGGGGCAGGTCGACGCCACGACACAACACAAAGCGCACCTGAGGGTGGTTTTCGGCATCTACCGTGGCGAGCGCCATCGCGTCGGGGTTACGGATCGCTTCATGCGCTCGGGCCTCCGCGAGCCAAGCAGCCAGCAGCGGCAGAGGAGAGTCGGGCAAGGGGCCACCGGGCCACACGGTCTCCACACCGTCGTCGGGTTCCGTCATGACTGGACCCTAGCCGCCCCATCTCTCGGATCGAATCCAGAGAGCGCTAAGCCTGATCCGAAGCCCCCTGCCCGAAAAGCGCCCGCACGCCTGGCTGGCTCACCTTCATCGACGGCGTGCGCGGCAGGGCGGGGACGATGCGGATTCGTTCGGGTACCTCGTAGGGCGCGAGCCGCTCGCTGATGAAGTCGCGGATCGCCATTTCCTCGACGTCCGCATCCGGCGACGAGAGGGTGAGCGCCGCGACCGGGACCTCTCCCAGCCGCGGATGATCGAGACCGACGACGGCGGCCTCCGAAATGGCGGGGTGCTCCTCGAGCGCCGCCACGACCACATCCGGCTGGATCTTGAATCCACCGCGGAGGATCGCCGCATCGGCACGGCCGAGCAGATAGAGAAAGCCGTCGGCGTCGAGCCGCGCCCGGTCGGTCGTCCGAATCCAGTCCTGCCCGCTTCCGATCTGCGCGGACTGCACCTCGAGCAGACCCGGCTCGTCCGCGGCGCTCACCTGCCCCGTCGCTTCGTCGACGACACGCAGGGCACAGCCGGGATGAGCCCGCCCGACGCTGCCCCGTTTGGCCGCCCGGAACGAAGTATGGTCCCCCAGGCTCCAGCCCGCGACGCCGCCCGCGAACTCCGTAGCGCCGTAGCTCGTCAGCACGGGCACGCCGTATTGCGCTTCGAATCGCTCGGCCTCTTCGGCCGCCAACGGCGCGGTGCCCGAGATTACCGCGCGCACGCTCGAGAGGTCCGCCGCCTCGAACTCGGCGTCCATCACCATGCGCAGCGCCGCCGGCACGAGGCTGACCGTCTTCGGCCGATGCCGCACGACGGCCGCGCGCCAGGTTTCGACCGCGAAGCGCGAGAGCAGAACGAAGGCCCGCCCATCGGCCAGGCATTGCAGCACACGCCAGATCCCACCGACGTGGACGAGCGGCCCGCTGATGATCGCGACGCCCGAGCGCAGGCGAGGCCCCCCTCCTTTGCCCTTGTCCTTTTCATAGTGCTTCGCACCCACGAGCGAGTGTTCGAGACTGTCGAATCGGAGCGGCACCCGCTTGGGTGGACCGGTCGTCCCGCTGGTCAACATCTCGATCGCGACCCCCGGTCGGGGTTCGACCTCGACACGCTGCGCGGCCTCGAGGTCCGCGCAGGCGACCCCCGCCTCGAAGTCGACCGTGATGAGCGCGGAGCGCTCACGCCCCCTCCCTTGAAACGCCTCCCGCGCGAGGTCTTCGGGTACGCCCACGATCACGGGCAGCCCGAGCGTCTCGAGTTCGCGCGAAAGTCGCTGCGCCCCGCCATGCGGGCTCAAGGTCACGACACAGCGGCGCGTCGTCAGGACGGCCAACACGGCCGCGACCATCGCCGGGTCGTTGCGCAGCACGAGGCCGACCGGCGCGCCCTCGGGCAGACCGGCCTCATCGAGTCGCAGCGCCAGCTGATCTGCGAGCGCCGCGAGGGCGCCCCAGCTCCGCCAACGACCCTCGAATTCGATCGCCGGCGCGGCGGCGTCCAGAGCCAGGACCTGCCTCAGATGCTCGACCAAGGAACCCAATCGCGTCTCCCTCCCACGGGCTCGCAGACACCCCACGGTGGCGAGCCGGATTGTATACCCTCCAGCCATCCATGAACGACAAGATCTACATCCACGAATTCATTCGCATCCGCGGACGCGGACGCGCCAAGTACATGCAGCACATGACCGCCAACTGGAGCCCCATCGCTCAGCAGGAGCGACGACAGAAATGCTTCGGGGTCTTCGGGGTCGTGGGCAGCACGGGCCGCTGGCCCGAGGTCGTGAACCTCTGGGAGGAGGAGGGCTGGCCGGGCCTCGCCCGCAATTTTGCCCACGAGACCCAGCATCCGGGCATGCAGGACCCCTCGCTGCGCGAGTGGTGGAAGACCGCCGCGGAGTTCCGAGAGGGCGGCCTCGACCGGATCCTCGTGCCGGCCCCCTGGTCTCCGACCAGCGACGAGCTCGTCGCGGCCGGCACGCGCGGCGACTTCTACGCCCACGAGCTCGTCACCCTCGAACCGGGCCGCGCCGAGCCCTTCCTCGACGAAGTCCGGGCGCGCGGGCGCGCGGCCTACGAGGCGCTCGGCCTACGCTTGGTCGGCGCCTTCCACACCGCCATGGGCGACCGCTCCGAATCTCTGCTGCTCTGGGCGATCCCGGACCACGCCCACTGGGCGGCCTTCGAGGCAGCCGAGTACGCCGAAAGCGAGCTCGCGCAATGGCGCGCCTGGTGCCGGAACGAGACCGTCGGCTGGCAGCGCATCCTGCTCGTCGAAGCCCCGACCAGCACGCTCCACCTGGGGCGTCAGCCCGCGGAATCCGATCGTCGCCCGCTCGATGAGATCGCCTGAAATGAGGCCGCACGAGTTCGACGGGGCCACGATCCCCGAATGGATCCGTCACGCGGCCAGGCAATTCGGCGAACGCGAGTGGGTCGTGCTCGGCGACGAGCGGATGAGCTTTGCCGAGGCCGAACGGCGTTCGGGCCAACTCGCACGGCGGATGCTTGCCGCCGGCGTCGGCAAGGGGTCGCGGGTCGGGCTCCTGCTCCCCAACGGCCCCGACTTCGTCGTTGCTTGGCTCGCGGCCAGTAGAATCGGGGCGCTCGTCGTCCCAATCTGCACCTACTACCAGAGCGCCGAGCTGGCCTGGACCCTACGCCACGCGGACGTTCACCTGCTCCTCACGGCCCCCGCCGTCGCGGGACACGACCTGCTCGACCGCCTCGAGCAGGCCGGCGGCGAGTTGGGGCCCTCCGCGACGCCGAACCTCAGGCTCTCGACACTGCCGTACCTGCGCCATGTCTGGGTTCTGGGGCCGCACGAACGTGCCTGGGCGACCCGCGCGACGACCCGGCTCGACAGCGCGAACGAACTTCCCGCCACCCTCGACGACGAATTCCTCTCCGCGATCGAGCGCGACGTCACGCCCGCCGATCCCGCGCTGCTCGTCTACACCTCGGGCAGCACGGCCGATCCGAAGGGCGTCGTCCACGGCCACGGCACCCTCGTGCGACACGCCCATCGCGTGAACACGCGCCGCGGCCTCGAAAGCAGCGACCGACTCTACACGCCGATGCCCTTCTTCTGGCTGGGCGGGCTCCACACGGCCCTCCTCTCCGCCATGACGGTCGGCGCCTGCGTGCTCTGCGAGGAGCGCTTCGACCCACCCGAGACCCTTTCGATGCTTGAACGCGAACGGGCCACCCTCGTGCTGGGCTGGCCCTATCACGGGAAGGCCTTGCGCGACGACCCCGGCTTCGCGGCACGGGACCTGGGCGCGCTTCGCGCAGGCGCCCGCAACGCCATCCCCCCGACCCGCGACGAGATCGCCGACCCGGAGCTGCGCCCCAACTGGCTCGGCATGACCGAGGCCTTCGGCCCGCATTGCATGAGCGAGATGGACCGGGCGCTGCCCGAAGCGGCGCGGGGCAGCTTCGGGCCCCCACTACCCGATTTCGAGCACGTCATCGTCGACCCCGACACGGGGCGCGCCCTCGACGCAGGGGAGACCGGCGAGATCTGCTTTCGAGGTGGGAGCCTGATGCAGGCGCTCTACAAAGTGGAACGCCAGGACACCTTCGATCCAGACGGCTTCTACCACACGGGGGACGGCGGTCGCTTCGACGCGCAGGGCCGACTCTTCTTCACGGGTCGCCTCGGCGACACGATCAAGACCGCGGGCGCGAACGTCTCGCCTCGGGAGGTCGAACTCGCCCTCGAGACGTGCCCGACCGTCAAAGAGGCCTATGTCGTCGGCCTCCCCGACCCCCAGCGCGGCGAGGTCGTCGCGGCGGCGCTCGTTGCACACGCGGGTGCCGCCGTCGACGCCGAAGAGGTGCGTGCGAAGGTCCGTGCCGAACTCGCTGCCTTCAAAGTGCCGCGCATTCTCGTCCCACTCGCCAAGGACGAGCTCCCGGAGACCGCGACGGGCAAGATCCGCAAGGACCGGCTCCGCGACCTTCTGATCGAGCGACTAGAGCGTTAGGCCTCGCCGTAGCGCTCGACGAGCACGCGCTTCAAAATTTTTCCCGCTGCGTTCCGCGGCAGCGCATCGACCGACTCGAGCTGTTCGGGGATCTTCTGGGTCATCAGGTCGAGCCCGCGCAAGAAGGTCTGCATCGCCTCGAAGGAGAACGTACGCCCGGGCTCGGTCGCCACGACGGCACAACACCGCTCCCCGAGTGCCGGATCCGGGAGTCCCACGACCGCCGCCTCCGCCACGTCCGGATGACCGTGGAGCAGATCCTCGATCTCCTTGGCCGAAATATTCTCGCCCTTCCGGATGATCACGTCCTTGAGCCGCCCCGTGATGGTGAGGAATCCCTCTTCGTCGAGCCGGCCCAGGTCCCCCGAGCGGAACCAACCCGCCTCGTCGAAAGCCGCCGCGTCGAGGTTCGCATCGACGTAGCCCTTGAAGAGCTGGGGCGCTTTCAGCCGAACCTCTCCCTCCTCGCCCGTCGCGGCCTCGCGCCCCTGGAGCGTCACGATCCGCACCCGCGCCGTGTCGGGGCTGGCCCGCCCCTCGGTCAGCGCCAGGCGCTCATCGGGGTCGGTCGGCGCGCTCACCGTCACGACGGGACACTCGGTCAGACCATAGGAGGAGACGATCCCCGCCCCACGGAACGCGCGCTTCATTTCTTCGTGGAGCTGGGGCGGCTTCGGCGCCGCACCACCCGGAAAGAAACGCACTCGCTCGAAGAGCACGCGCTCGGGCGCGACGCGCTGGGCCGCGAGGTAGGCCTGATGAAACGCCGTCCCCGAACCCGCCAGGGTCACCCCCTCACGGTCGAGGAAGGCGATCGTCTTCTCGGGGTCCCAAGCCTCGCCGAAGAGCAGCGTTGCTCCGGACGCCAACGACGTCGCCAGCCAGCTCGCACCCCCGATATGGGTAAAGGGAAAGAAGAGCGAAATCCGATCCTCCGGGCCCATCGTCTGACGCTCGGCCATCGCGATGGCGTGGACGATCAATGCTGCATCGCTGTGCTGCGCGCCCTTGGGTTCGGCCGTCGTCCCCGACGTGTAGAAGACCCAACGGACCGCATCCGGCAAGGCCGCGACGCCGGATGAGAGCGTCTTCGGGTCGGCCCCGGGGAGATCTCCGTCCACCACCAGCAGCTCGAAATCCCCGCCCTCGGCGCGAATCTCTTCGGCCATCCCCGCGTAGTCGAAGCCCCGATGCCGATCGGGCACGACCAGCAGCCGGGCCCCGGTCTGCCCCAGAATGAAGGAGAACTCGCGCTTGCGGTTGATCGGCAGGATCGGGTTCTGCACCGCGCCCAGCCGCGCCAACCCCAACGCGAGCGCCGCCGCCTCGAGCCGGGTCGGAAGCGACCACGAGACCGGGACGCCCGGGCCGATCCCGCGCGCGGCGAGCGCGGCCGCAACCGAGAGCGCCCGCGCGCGCAGTTCGCTGAAGCTCCACGACCGCCCCTGGTCGTCGATCCCGAACACACCCTCGGGCGTCACCGCGCAGCGTGCTTCCGCGAGCTGCCATAGCGTCTCTGCATCGATCGACGTGCCAGCCATGACTCTCCCATTCCGTCCTCTGCGGGCCTCAGTTGGACTCGGCGACACCGCGAGCCAGCCGCGCCGCATGCTCGCGGCTCGTGCCGAAGGCATTGCCCAGCACCCAGGCCCGTTTCAAGTAATAGTGGGCGGGATTCTCCCAGGTGAACCCCATCCCTCCGTGGACCTGAATACAGGCCCGCGCATTCTTCATCGCCGCTTCCTCGCAGATCAGCGCCGCAGCGGCGACGGCCTGCTCCGCCTCGTCTCGAGTACCCGGGTCCTTCGCCTGATCGAGCAGCACACCCGCTGCATAGGCCGAGGCCCGAGCCAACTCCTGGCGCACGAAGCCATCTGCCATCAGATGCTTCAGTGCCTGAAAACTCCCGATCGCTCGCCCGAATTGCTCTCGCTCCTTCGCGTAGGCCGTCGCCTGACTCAGCGTGGCCTCGGCGATCCCCAACAGCATGGCCGAGACCAGGGCGAGCCCCTCCCAGCCGAGTCGCGCCGCCCCCGCCGCGTCTGCGACCCGCTCGCCGCGGGGCACATCCCCGACCCGGGACACCGGCGTCAGCGGGTCGAGGGCTTCCGCGCCGACCGCGACCTCGAGCGAAGCGCGGTCGAGGCGCTCCACTCCGTCCTCCCGCAGCACGAGGACCACGTCCGCCCGTTCGAGATGCTCGACGACGCACGCGCTCCCCGCCGTGCGGCGCAGGTCGATCCCGGTCACGACGACCTCGCCGGATTCCGCCCCGTCGATGAGTGCCGCCGCCAGATGACTCCAAATCAGCGGCCCGGGCGCCACGCAGCGGCCCAATTCTTCGAAGGCCAGCACGGCCTCGGCCATTCCCAGCCCGAGCCCACCGCGCGCCTCGGGGACCCGCAGCCCCAGCACGCCCATCTCGGCATAGGCGGACCAGAGAGATTTCTCTACGCCGCTCCGCTCGAGGTCGCGCAGCCGGTCGAGCGAAAGGCGCTCCGAGCAGAAATGCCGCACACCCTCCTGCAGCGCCTCCTGATCGGGGCTCAGCGCGAATTCCATCGGCTAACGCTCGCCGGCGTCCGACACGCCCGCGAGAACGCGATCGCGCAACACGAATTTCTGGACCTTGCCCGAGGCATTCATCGGCAGCGCCTCGAGCAGCTCGACCGTGCGCGGCACCTTGTAGTTGGCCATCCGCTCACGAGACCACGCGATCAGCTCGTCGGCCGTCGGCTCCGCGCCGGGCTGCGGCACGACGAAGGCCATCCCGACCTCGCCCATGCGTTCGTCGGGCACCCCGATCACGGCGACCTGACCCACTCCGGGATGTTCGTAGAGCATCGCCTCGATCTCGGCCGGGTAGCAGTTGAACCCGCCCATGATGAACATGTCCTTCACGCGATCCGTGATCCGCAGGTAGCCGTGTTCGTCCATCACTCCGATGTCCCCCGTGTGCAACCAGCCCTGCTCGTCGATCGTGTCCCGTGTCTGCTCCTCGTCTTCGAAATAGCCCTTCATGACGTTGTAGCCGCGAACCACCACCTCTCCGGGCTCGCCTCGGGGCACCTCGGCGCCCGCGTCGTCGACACAGATCACCTCGACGTCGTCGATCGCCCGCCCCGAGGTCGTCGCGATCCGCTCGGGATCGTCGTCCGCGCGGCACATCGTCGCGATCCCGGAACACTCCGTGAGCCCGTAGCCCGTGACGACGGTCTCGAAACCCAGCTCGCCCCGCATCCGGTGGACCAGCTCGACGGGGATCGCCGCCGCCCCCGTCACCGAGAGCCGCAGACAGCTCAGGTCGAATTGGTCCCGGTCCGGATGCATCAGGATCGACTGATAGAGCGTCGGCGGACCGGGCAGCACGTTGATGCGATCGGCCGCCACGCGTGACAACACGGCGGGCACGTCGAAGACCGCGTGCGGCAGACAGGTGGCGCCGCGCAGAATGCAGGAGAGCCAGCCCGACTTGTAGCCGAAGGCATGGAAGAAGGGGTTGACGACGAGATAGCGATCGCCCTCGCGGAGACCGACCACCCCGGTCCAGGTCTCGAACCCGCGCAACACCTGCTCGTGGGTGCACATCACGCCCTTGGGCTTGCCCGTCGTGCCCGAGGTGAAGAGGATGTCGGAGAGCTGACCGGGCTCGACCGCATCGATGCGCGCCGCCACGACCGCGTCCTCGACCGACTCGCCCATGCGGAGAAAATCCTCCCAGGGCGTGGCGTCGGCCCCCTCCCCCAGGAGGTCGACGATCATTTCAACGGTCTCGAGCGACTCGGCGCGTGCCGCCTCGACGTAACGGGTGTCCAGGAACTCCCCGACCGTCAGGAGGATCTTCGCGCCGCTCTTGTTGAGGATATAGGCCGCCTCCGGCCCCTTGAAGCGCGTATTCAGTGGGACGAGTACGCCCCCGATCGCCTGCAGCCCGATCGCGGCCAGGATCCACTCGACACAATTATGGGACCAGATCCCCACCCGGTCTCCGGGTTCGATGCCCGCGGCGATGAAGGCCTTGGCCGAGCGCATCATCGCGCCTTCCAGCTCGGCGAAGCGCAGTACGGTCTTCCCGTCCTCGCTCTCGATCACGTTGCGCTCAGCGTATCGACGCGTCGAGTCCTGAACGAGTCGGGGAATCGTCCCCACCGAGGACGGTCGAAAGGCTTCTGCCACGAATGCTCCCTACAGCCGCTCCCCACCTGCGCCGAGGGAGCGGGGTCATGGGCCGCTCAGCGGCCGCGAAATTCGGGCGGACGTTTCGCCGCAAAGGCTTGCGTCGCCTCCTTGAAATCCTCCGTCTCCGCGGCCCAACATTGGCGCTCCGCCTCTTCTCGGAGGCAGGTGCGGAGATCGGAGTGCAGCGCCCGATTCAAGTTGTCCTTCATCCACCGGAACGCGACCGGCGGTCCCGCCGCCAATTCCCGCGCCCAGGCCATCGCCTCCGACTCGAGCGCGTCCCGGGACACGACCCGATTGACGAGCCCGAGCCGCTCACACTCGTCTGCCGGCACGCGACGCGACGAGAAATAGATCTCCCGCGCCCTCGACGGCCCCACCAACTGGGTGAGGAGCCAGGTCCCACCGAAATCACCCGGCAGCCCCAAACGCGCGAAGGCCGTCAGCATGAACGCGCTCTCGGCCGCGATCCGCAGGTCACAGGCCAGCGCCAGCGAGAAGCCCGCGCCCGCCGCCGGGCCCGGCAGCGCTGCGATCGACGGTTTCGCCATCTCGTGGATCACGGCGACGACCTCGCTCTCGAAGCGGATCCCCCGGACCCGCTCCTCGAGCGGCGGTTGTTCGTCCGTCGCCATCGCCTTGGCGTTCCCCCCGGCGCAGAAGGCGTCTCCCGCGCCGGTCAGCAGCAGACAACGCACCGCGTCGTCTTGCGCGACCCGGTCGATCGTCTCCCGCAGGACCGGTCGCGTGTCGTAGCCGAGGGGGTTGCGGTTCTCGGGATCGTTGAGGGTGACGATCGCCACCCGGTCTTCGATCCGGAAGAGCACCTTCTCCGATCCTGTGTCGATATCCCGGGCGCCGGTCATCGGACCTCTCCTCGCGGCGCACCGCGCTCGATCATCGATTGCCTATCGACCGCGATATTTCGGCTCGCGCTCCTCGGCGCGCGCTGCCTTCATCTCCGCGTAGTCGTCCGAGGCGAAGACCAGGGTCTGCGTGGTCGCCTCTTCGTCGATCGAGTCCACCACCAGCTGGTTGGCC
>Ga0315332_10000948_pt1 | contig 14724 bp, 12 predicted proteins | sample M110034915metaG_FD_203455 | JGI IMG/M metagenome (GOLD analysis project Ga0315332, IMG submission 203455) | Ammonia-oxidizing marine archaeal communities from Monterey Bay, California, United States - M1 100m 34915 | ecosystem: Environmental > Aquatic > Marine > Intertidal zone | place: USA...
GAAGTCGGCGACGTCGACGCGCACCCCGATCAGATCCGAGGTGCCGAATTCTTTTTCGACCTCGCCGAGTTTTTCCTCGGTGATGTCCGCGAGGACGACCTTCATGCCTTCGGCGAGCATCGCTCGGCCGATCTCGATGCCAATTCCACCGCTGCCGCCGGTGACGACGGCGACCTTGTCGCGTAGATCTTTCATGGGGGCTCCCTCGTTGTAGACGGCCCATGGTGGAACGGATCGCGGCGCTTGGCGAGGGGTCTTTTGGGCGCCGGTGGCGTTGCCCGGATTCTGGAAGCGAGTGCGAAAGGGATCCTCCGCAGGGGCTTTTTGCTTGCCAGACCGGGGCTCTATCTCATTCGCTCGCGCCCGGCGGGGGGGCGCCGGAGCGGAGGCCACCGTCTGCCAGGAACGCGGAGCCGGTGGAGTAGGAACTCTCGTCCGAGGCGAGGAGGAGCACGAGGTTCGCGATCTCCTCGGGCCGTCCCATCTCTGTCGGATCCTCCGCCGGTTTTGGTGGGTGCGTCGTGGGCTCCGAACGGCTTCAGGCCGTCTCGCGATTGACCGGTTCTTCGAAGGTCCCGAAGAGCTTGTCGTAGAACATCGTGAGCGTCGCAAAATTGCCCTGGTTCATGTCGACGTGATGCGCGTGGTGGACGCCCGTGACGTAGTCGACGCTGCGGAAGAGCCAGTTGCCGGCGGGGAGCTTGGTGAAGGTGTGATTGAGCGTGTTGATCTGGGTGAAGACCAGCGTCGCGATCGACGCGGAGAAGACGTTGATCGGGGCCCCTTCGATCAGCGCCACGATCGGGATCGAGACGAGGAAGAGGGAGAGCCCGATGAAGGTTTCGAGGGGGTGCACGTAGTGCGCATCGATGTAGGTGGGCGTCCGCGCCTGATGATGCAGGGCGTGAATCTTGCGCATGGGGTTGCCGTGGAAGAGCAGGCGATGCGTCCAGTAGTACATGAAATCGAAGATGGCCAAAACGGCCACGATCTCGACGAGGTGTAGCCAGAGCGGACGCGGGGCGAAGCTCACGCAGAAGGGGAGAATCAAGAAGTAGAATCCGAGATTCGTATACATCCCCATCTTGTTGTTGACCTTCACGGCCGCGCGAAAGGCGTCCCGGCCCATCTTCGGCTTGTCGGCCTCGGCGTTGAGCTCTCGCATCTCCTGGAGTACGGGGCTTTTGAAGGCAATCCACTTGCCGGCGAGAGTCATCACCGTCAGTGTGGCGACGTAGGCGATGGCGGCGAGCCAGTCGTAGGTCATGATCGTTCTTCCTCGTGGAGCTGCGTCGTGCCGGGGGCGCCGATCAGTCCCGTTCGTGAGTTGTCTTCGAGGGACCATCGTCCCCCGGTGCGCGGCGGGTCGCTGTAGCGGTCCCAGAGAGCCGACGTTGCGACCGGCGTGGGCCCTTTGCCTTTTACGGGTGACGGATGACGGGTGACGGGTTTAGGAGCGCTGATCCCGCACCCATCTTGCTTCCCATCCCCATCCCCATCCCCGGGCGCGTCGTCCCGGACACGAGGAGAAGGTCCTCTGCCTTGCCGTCAGGATAGGCAGCTGGCCAGATTTGCTCAAGCGCGTTTCCCTGCCTGCCCGGAGGCGGCTGGGCCGCGGGGCGGGCCGCGGTCCGGCGCGGGTGGTGGGAAGGTGGGCTCCGGGCGCCTCAGGTTTGCCTGCCCGGAGGGCGGGGGAGGAGCAGGGCCGTTCGCTGTCGGTATGCGCGGAACGCCGGATCCTGTCCCCACTGCTTTTGGGCGCGGGCTGCGAGCAGGGGAATGCCGCTGATGCGGGTCAGCAGGACGAAGACGAAGACCGGAGAGAGGAGGGTCGCGTATTGGGGGCCAGAGAGCGCGGGCACGGCGATCACGGCGATCCCGGTCCAGAGCAGGATCTCGCCGAAATAGTTCGGGTGTTGGGACCAGGCCCAGAGGCCGGTCGTGATGAAACGCCCCTGGTGGGCCGGGTCGCGCCGGAAGACTCGTTTCTGGTGGTCGGCGACGGCCTCGAACCCGAATCCGACCAACCACATCGCGCCTCCCAGCGCCGCGAAACCGCCGAGCGGACGCTCCGCGGTCGTGGTCGAAGTCATGGCCGCGAGGGCACAGGAGAGCGTCAAGAAGACCCACAGGCCCTGCAGCGTCCAGGTCATCAGGAAGCGCGCCCAGTCCGGTTTGAGCACGTCCATCCGTCCATCCGAGCCGTCCTGAAGAATCCGCCGAAACAGGAAGGTCCCGAGCCGGAGCGCCCAGATCGCGACGAGAGCGCCGAGCAGGCGTGCTCTGGGATCGGCCGGCCCGAGGGCCAGCGCCGCGGCCACGAGTGTGAGGTAGGTGAGGCTGCCGGTCAGGTCGAAATAACGCTCGGTTTGAGACGCGTAGGCGGGTAGGAAGGCGATCAGGTTCACCGCGAAGCTGAAGACCGCGCAGAGCGCAAAGAGGGGTCGGCCGAAGGCCTCGACGCTGGCAGCACTCCCGGCCCAGGCGACGACACCGCCGATGGCAAAGATGAAGGGGATCGCGAGCAGGGCCTGGCGCCGTCGCGGGTGCATGAAGAGTCCTCCGAAGTCGGAATCAGTCCTGCTCGGCTGCCGCGACGCTTTCCCGATCGTCACGGAGTGTCCGAGCGGCCATGAAGAAGCCGAACGCGCCCGCTGGCAAGAGAATACAGGAGGCGACGAGCGCACGACGCAGCGCATCGGGACCATAGCCGGGCGTCCAGGCTTCGCTGAGCGCGCCGACCAGGAGGGGTCCGACACCCATGCCGATCAGGGTGTACGGCATCGTCCAGATGGCATGGGCGAGCGAGCGCATATGCGGGGTCGCGAGGGCCTGGGCCAGGCTCGCCATCGGTGGCGAGAAGAAGCCAAGAAAGAAGCTACCGGCCGCCGAGAACAGGTAGGCCAGGGGAAAGCGCAGCCCTTCAGGTCCGACGAGGTGGTTTGGATCCCAGACGAGAAAGGCGACGATGAAAGGTACGGCTAGGCCCATCGAACCGCCGCAGACCCAGGCCAGCCAGCGTGGATCGCGTTTGGCGAGTCGATCGGCCAGCGTCGCGCCGACCAATGCCCCGAGCATGGAGGGCAGCGCGCTGATCACGACATAGGTGAGGCCGCGTTCGGTTCCGCCGAGGCCGTAGCTGCGCTCGAGGAAGGTCGGCTCCCAGAGGTTGCGTCCCGCGATCGCAACGTTGGCCAAACAGATCCCTGCGACGGACCAGCGAAAGGATGCGAAGCCGAAGAGGTGGCGAACCGCGGCGAGCGGCGAGCTATTCGGTCCCTGGGATCGTGGGGGTTCGCGGAGCGTCAGGCGGACGAGCAGAGCGACCGCGAGACCCGGCACGCCGACCGCGATCAATGCGACCCGCCAGCCGTAGGTGTCGCCCAGGTAGCCTCCGAGGATCATGCCCATCGCGAGTCCGAAGAGGGCGCCGACGGTGACCGCCGACAGCGCCCGGGTACGCCACTCGGGGGGGGCCGTATCGCTCAGCAGGGCCACGCTTGGGGGGGATCCTGCCGCCTCGCCGACTCCCACGCCCATGCGGGTGGCGAAGAGCGTCCAGAAACCGGTTGCGGCACCGGCGAGGGCCGTCATCGAACTCCAGACGAAGAGCCCCGCGGCCACGACCGTCCGTCGTGCGTAGCGGTCCGCGAGCCAGGCGGCGGGCAGCACGGCGAGGAAATGGACGATCGAGAAGGAGGGGCCGAGGAGCAGCCCCATCTGGGTATCGGAGAGGGCGAGGTCCCGTTGGATATCGGGCGCGAGCATCGAGAGGATGTAGCGGTCGACGACATTGAAGACACTGATCAGGAAGACCAGCGCGATCGCATAAAGGACGTAGGGGCGTGAGTAGTTCGCCGGCGGCGAGGGCGTCTCGGGCACGCGAGGAGGCTAGCAGGAACGGCGGCTGGCGAGGGGGGGGATGGGGGGCCCGCGCCGTGGCTTGGGTGGTGGGGCCGCTGCGATCAGGGCGGTACCTTTCGCCGGGGCGCCAGGACGCCCGGGAGATTCTTGATGACCGAGCAAATTGGAATTGCCGCGGACCTCCGCGTCGTTGAAATCGGGTCGAGCCTCTCGGTGGCCGTGGCGGGGATGACCCTCGCGGACGCGGGAGCCGACGTTGTCTCGATCGAGCGGCCGGGGGGGCACCCGCTGCGCGCCGAACCCGCCTTTGCGATGTGGGGCCGGGGCAAGCGTGCGGTCGAACTCGACCTGGCCTCTTCCGAGGGGCGGGCGGAGGCGCTCGCGCTGATGGCCGAGGCCGATGTCGTGCTGCTCGGTTTGAAGGCGGCGAGCGTGGATCGGCTCGGGCTCGCAGAGGCGGCGATCGCCGAGGTCGCGCCCCAGGCGGTGCAGGTCTCGCTCACGGGCTTTGGACCTCGGGGCCCCTATCGAGACGTCCCGGTCTACGACGCCGTGATGCAGGCGCGCGGCGGTCGGATGCGCGACTTCTCGACGCTACACGACGGCGCGCGTCCGGCCTTCGCGGCGGCGCCGATTGCGGCTTACGGGGCGGCCATGGCGCTCTTGGCGGGCACCTTCGGCGGCCTGCGCGAGCGCGAGCGCAACGGCGGCAAGGGCCAGCGCATCGAGACCGACATGGCGCGCGCGCTCTCTTCCTACGACCTGGTGGGTTGGATCCCGGGCGGCCCGCCGCCGCTGCGGACCGAAGATGTCCCCTTCCTCCCCTATACCGTTGCGCGGACGGCGGACGGGGTGTGGATTCAGTTCGCGCAGAATGGCCCCGCGCTCTTCGCGGATTTCTTGCGCGTGCTCGGCTTGGACGGCGAGATCGACTACCTCTCGGCGCTGCAACCAGTGGCGGATAACGCGCTCAAGCGGGCCCATCGGGAGCGGGTGCAGGCGAAGATCGCGGAGAAGACCTGGTCAGAGTGGCAGGCGGTCTTCGCGCCCGAGCGCAACCTCTCGGCGGAGCCCTTCCTGTCGCCGGGAGGCGCGCTGTCTCACGCGCAATTCGAGGCGATCGGGGACGTCATCGACCTGCCGGATCCGTCGGGCCGGCCGACGCGGCAGCTCGGTCCGATCTTCGACGTCCCGACGCGTCCACTCGCGCCGTCGGGACCGGCGCCGGGACCCGCTTCGGGCCCCATCGGCTTTGCCCCGCGCGCGAGCGACCCGCCGTCTGCGGTCTCGGCAACCGAGCCCGGCCCCGGCCTGCTCTCGGGCATCACGGTGATCGAGCTCGGCATGTGGATCGCGTTGCCCTATGCCGCCACCCAGCTCGCCGAACTCGGGGCGAGGGTCATCAAGCTCGAGCCCCTCGCGGGTGACCCGATGCGCTCGACCGGTCCCGTCGGCTTCAAGATCGTGCAGGGCAAGGAGAGCCTCGCGCTCGACCTCAAACGCCCCGAGGCGACCGAGATCGTCCACCGTCTGGTGGCGAAGGCGGACGCCGTGCTGCACAGCTATCGCCCGGGCGTGCCCGAGCGGCTGGGGATCGACTTCGAGACGCTGCGCGAGATCAACCCGCGGCTGGTCTATCTCTATAACGGGTCCTACGGTTCGCGCGGGCCCAAGAGTTATGCGCCCGCCTTCCACGTCACCGGGGGCGCGGTGGCGGGCGGGGCCTGGGCACAGGCGGGCACGGGCTGCCCGCCCCAGCCCGATGCGGTCCTCGACGATGCCGAGCGGGCACGGGTCTCTCGACGTCTCGAACTCGCGAACGAGGCGAACCCGGACTTCAACTCTGCGGTGACGGCGGCGGCCGCGGCGGTGATGGGGCTCTATCACGTGGCGCGGACGGGCGAGGCCATTGCGATCGAGACCCGGATGATGCTCTCCAACGCGATGATGATGTCGCCGGATTTCGTGGACTACGACGGCCGACCGCCCCGGCGAGAGGTGGACGCGGCGCTCGACGGATTCGGGCCGCTCTACCGGCTCTATCCCGCGGCCGAGGGCTGGGTCTTCCTTGCGGCGCCGGAGGCCCGGGATTTTGCGCGCCTGTGTGACGTGCTCGGACTCGAGGCGCTCGCGGCCGACCCGCGATTTTCGACGCCCGAGGCGAGGGCGGATCACGCGCCGGCGCTGGCGGAGGCGATCGGCGCGGCGCTGGCCAAACGCGGGGCGGACGAGCTGGAGCAGGTGCTGACCGCTCGGGGGATCGGCTGCATGCGCGCCGACGAGGGCCCCTATCGAAGCTGGCTCTTCGAACAGGACTGGGCGCTCGAGCAAGGTGTGGTCGTCGACATCGAGGCCTCCGAGGCGGGGCCCTATCGCCGCTACGGCGCGCCGCTCACGAACGATCGGCCGGTGACCCTGCGTGGCGCGCGTCCTTCGGGCTCCGAGTCTCGTGCACTGCTCGAAGAGGTGGGTTTCTCGTCCGCGGAGATTGATGGCTTGCTCGCGGAGGGTGTCATCGCCCAGGCGGACGAGTAGGCACGATTGCGAGGCTGACCGATGGGCGTCTCCCTCGACCGACTCGCGCGACCCTTCGTCGTCTTGAGCGAGCGTTATTACCCCGACCCTTTCGTGTTCGCGATCGCACTCACGGCGATCACTTTTGGCCTCGCGGTCGCCGCGACGCCCACCACGGCGGGCGAGGCGTTGGCACTCTGGGGCAACGGCCTGACGGGCTTTCTGGGCTTCTCGATGCAGATCTGTATCGTGCTCGTCTGCGCGCACGCGCTCGCGCATACCGATGCCGTGCGCCGGGCGATCGAGGCCGTTGCACGGCTTCCCCGCACGGCGCCCCAGGCCTACGCATTGGTGACCGTCCTGGCGGGATTCGCCAGCATGCTGGCGGGCGCGCTCGGCCTGGTCGTGGGCGCCCTCGGCGCCCTCGCGATCGCGCGTGAGGGCAGGGCGAAGGGGCTGCGGCTCCACTTTCCCCTACTGGTCGCGGGCGCCTATGGGGGCTTCGTCATCTGGCACATGGGGTATTCCGGCACGGCGCCCCTGGCCGTCGCTACGCCGGGGCACTCGCTCGAGTCGCAGATGGGGCTTCTGCCCGTGACGCAGACGACCTTCGCCTGGTGGAATCTGGCTCTGGCGGCGATCACCCTGGCGGCGGTCGCCGGAGTCGTCGCGCGGCTGGCACCGCCCGAGACCCAAATCGTCGAATTGGCGGAAGGCGCCGGGGAGGCCGCGGCCGAGGGGGAGAAGCACGGGCCGCGCGGCGAACCCACACCGGCCGATCGTCTGGACGACGCGCGGGTGCTCTCGGCGGGTCTCGGTGTTCTGCTCCTGGCTTTTCTCTTGACCTGGTTTCGCGGCCGCGGTTTTCAGCTGACCCTCGACGTCGTGAACTGGTCCTTTCTGGCCGCCGGACTGCTTCTGGCGCGCTCGCCACGTCATTACCTGCGTCTCGTCACCGACGCGAGTCGAACGCTGGGCCCCGTCGTGCTGCAATATCCGCTCTACGCGGCGGTCGTCGCGCTGATCATGCAGACCGAGCTCGTCGAACTCTTCTCGGACGGCTTCGTCGCGATTTCGTCGGAGCGTACCCTGGGCTTCTGGGCCTTCGTCTCCGGTGGCGCGCTGAACTTCTTCGTGCCCTCGGGTGGGGGCCAGTGGGCCGTACAAGGGCCGATCTTTCTCGATGCGGCGCGCAGCCTGGGCGTCTCGGACGCGGTCGTCGTGATGGGCGTCGCGTATGGCGACCAGTGGACCAATATGATTCAGCCCTTCTGGGCGCTCCCCCTGCTGGCGATCGTGGGCCTCGATGCCCGGTCCATCATGGGATATTGCTTCGTCGTCTTCCTGACGGCCTTCGTCTGCCTCGGCGGTGGGTTGCTCTGGCTCGGGGCGGGCTGAAGGGCGGACGCAAGGGCTGGCTGAAGGGCTGGCTCAAGGGCGAGTTCGGCCGCTTGAGCCCGGGGCAAGCCCGGTCCGCGAAAGTTGCGCGTCGGAAGTGGGTTCGAAGCCGGTTTGGCGGCGTCGGTCAGGCGGACACACCGCGCGCGTCGAAGACCTTGCGGGCGAGCAGCATGCCGTCGATCGCGCGGGGGAAACCACCGTAGGCGACCATCGTGATCATCACCTCTTCGATTTCGACGGGCGTGAGGCCGTGGTTGAGTGCCGAGCCCAGGTGGATCTCCAGCTCGTGGGTCATGTTGATTCCGGTCAGCGCCGAGATCACGACCAGGCTCCGGTCGCGACGGGAGAGCTGGGGCCGGGACCAGACGTCGCCGAAGGCGTAGTCCATCACGAGGTGGCCCATGTCGCCCTGCTGGCCCAGGATCGCTTGCTCCGTGGCTGCCTTGTCGAGGTTGGGGTCGCCGAGCAACGTCGTCAGGACGTCGAGCCCGGCCGCGCGGCGGCCCGCCGCGTCCTGCTCGATCGCCGGGGCGCGGGGCGCCTGTCGCGTCTCGCCCCCTTCGCGTTCGGCGACCACGGCGTCGATCACGACGGAGCCGGCCAGGGCGAAGGGCAGCCCGACGTAGGCCGAGAGCTGGACCATGATCTCGTCGACCTCGTCGATCGAGAGGCCGTGGTTGAGTCCGCCCGCGACATGCTGGCGGAGCTCGACCTCGCGGGCCATGGCCGTCAATGCCGAGATGACGACCACGCTGCGGTCGCGGCGGCTCATCTGCTCTCGCGACCAGATCTCGCCGGCGGCCGTCAAGTGGGCCAGGCTGCCGAGCGCACCCCTCGTCTGGAAGAAATCAGCCAGCTGTTGCCCGCCCTCGGGTGAGCCGGCGATGGTGGACAGGCAGTCGAGTCCGCGTTCGGCGCGGGTCTTCGGGTCGCTCATGGGGTCTCCTTGTGGGTCGGTACGATGGGGTCCGGTCCAACACGGTCGGGTTCGAGATGGCCCGGTTCACTCTTCGAGCCGGCCGACCTCGTAATCATCGGGCTCGATCTGGCGCGTCATCGCCTCGAATTCCGTCATCGAGAAGGGCCACTGCGTGACGACCCGCCCGCTGGCGGAGCGGTAGTAGCCGTTCACGTCGTGGTTCCAGACGGAGACGCCCGCGATCGCCTTCTGGACCTTCTCGTTGTATTCGGCCTGGCGCTCGGGTCGGACGTCGACCCAGGCGAGTCCCTCGTTCGCGATGCGCTCGACGTGGGCCAGGACATGGTTCGTCTGGTGCTCGATCATCTCGAGGATGGAACCGTTATTCGTGTTCGGGCCGTAGAGCATGAAGAGGTTGGGGAAGCCCGCCGTCGTGATCCCGAGGTAGGCGCTCGCGCCGTCGTCCCAGGCCTCGTTGATGTGTCGGCCGCCTCGACCCGTCACGTCGAGCGCCGAGAGGTATTTCGTGGCGGAGAAGCCCGTCGCCATCACGAGCAGGTCGACCTCGCGGACGCGGCCATCCTCCGTCTGGATACCGTCGGTCGTGATGCGCTCGATCGGCTCCGTCACCAGCTCGAGGTTCGGGCGATTGAAGGCCGGATAGAAGACGTTCGAGACCAGCGGTCGCTTGCAGCCGTAGGGATGCTGGGGGCGCAGCTTCTCGCGGACGACCGGATCCTCGACCTGTTCCCGGATCGCGTGTCCGTAGCCCTCGATCTCGACGAGAAGCGCGTCGTCGTTGAAGGTCATGCCCTCGTCGACGGTCACGAAATATTCCTGGCGCTTGGCGTCGAGCTCAGACGGATCCTCCCGGAAGCGGGCGAGCTCTGCTTCGGTGTAGGGCTCGTCTTCTTTGGGAATGACCCAGTTGGCCGTCCGTTGATAGAGGTAGACCTGTTTCGCCTGCTGGACGATCTCGGGGATGATCTGGACGGCACTGGCGGCGCTTCCGACTACGCCGATCGTCTTGCCTTCGAGCGAGTGGCTCCAGTCCCAGCGAGCGGAGTGGAAGGCCGCGCCCTCGAAGTCGTCTCGGCCGGGAATATCCGGGTAGACGAGGTCGTTGAACATGCCGACCGCGGACACGACGATGTCCGCCTCGATCGGATCGGCGCCCGCGACGCCGAGTTTCCAACGAGCGGCGGATTCGTCCCAGGCGACCTGCTCGACCTGCTGGCCGAAGCGGCAATGGGGCAGCAGCGCGTATTTCTCGGCGATCCCCTCCATGTAGGCGAGGAGCTCGGGCTGCGGTGCGTAGGGGCGGGTCCAGTCGTATTTCTTCTCGAAGGAGAACGAGTAGAAGAACGAAGGGAGGTCCACGGCACAGCCCGGGTAGCGGTTGTGATACCAGGTGCCGCCGACGCCGTCGCCCTTTTCGAGGATCACGAAGTCCTCGAAGCCGGCTTGCTTGAGCCGCAGGCCCATACAAAGGCCGCCGGGGCCGGCGCCGATGATGGCGATCTTGAGGGGACGTCGGGTGGAGTCGGGGGCGGGGGAGCTCATAGTCTGCTCACGCTACCGCGATGACTTGGGCTTTCAAGCTCTCCCCGCCATGCTCCCGAGCGCCCGATCGAGCGGGATGAACCGGGGGAGGTGTCTAGGCTCGTAGATCGGGGTCGGAATAGAATTGCTTCGCCCAACGCCTGAATTCGACGAGCAGGGTGTCGGCCTCGCAGAAGACCGGCTCCGCGCGGTGGATCTTGTTCTTCCAGATCCGGAAGTCGTCGAAGACGCCTTTGGTGATGTTGTCCATCCACTCTTCACCGGCCACGTCGACCGCGTTATTGGTGGTGGTGAGCGCCCAGCGGGAGATCGTCGTGTCGCGGTCGATCGGAGTGGTCGAAGTGAACATGTAGAGCCCGACGCCGGGGATCCCTGAACTCTCGACCGTCCCGAGCCCGAGGCCCCAGGTCTCCCGAACCAGCTGCATGTCGAAGGTCCCGACCGGCGTTTCCTGCTGGCTGTAGCTGACCGCATGGAGGACTCGCCCATCGTCTCCAAAGGAGATTTCGGTGTCGGGCGTTTCGCTCATCTTGTGCACGTACTCGAAGTGGACCGGGTCGAGGTTGTTCTCCGCCATGTCCTGGATGTGGACGGGGACCTCGATCTCGAAGGTCCGGACCGGGGACCATTCCGGGTCGGCGTATTGCGGGGCCTGCGGAATTTCCCAGCTAGGGGCCTTGCCCTCCGCGTGATGCCAGACGAAGACCATGTGGTTGAGTTCGCGGACCTCCCATGCGCGGACGCGAGCCTGGGTGGGGATGCGCGCGCAGTAGGGGATCTTCGAGCAGGCCCCGCTCTCGCCGTCGTATTCCCAGCCGTGGAAGGGGCAGCGGATGGACTCGCCCTGGACGCGACCTCCCTCCGCGAGATGGGCGCCGATATGCGGACAGTAGGCGTCCAGCACGCGGGCCTGGCCCGAGCGGGTTCGGAAGAGCACCATCTCCTGGTCGAAATAGCGCAGTCGTTGGACATCGCCGACGCCGAGGTCCTTGCTCCAGGCGACGGCATACCAGCCGTTGGGGAATCCGGGGGCGCCTCGGTCATGCATGGAGTCGATTCCTCTTCGTAGAGACAGTGTGGCGAGGCCTCAGCCCCGGAAGCCCCAGGATAGCCGGGAGGAAGACCTGATGCGGGCCCCGGCGGGTCCCCGGGCTAGAAGCCGGCGAAGTCGCGGAGGGCGCCGCGGGGGTCCAGGTCTTCGATGACGCATTGCGAGCGTTCCAGGAAGGAACGCGAAAGGGGCTTGTTCTCCTCGGGCTCGTTCTCAGGGAAGAGCACGAGGGGACACGAAGCGGGGGCGGCGTAGGCTGCGTGCACCCGGTGGAGCAGCCAGGCCTCGTCGAAGTCGAAGGTCTCCCCGCCCGCCTCGGTGCGCGCTTCGAGATAGCGCCGGATCAGCGCCTCCTCGTGAGCGCGGCGGTTTTCCGGAGAGAGCGCCATCGTGATGAAATAGCCCACGTCTCGCATCGGCGTGCCGAGCTGGATCAGCCCCCAGTCGAGGAAGCCCACCCGGCCGGCGTCGACGAAGAGGTTGCCGACGTGGCTGTCGCCCTGGAGCACGGTGGTGGGACCGCGCAGCCAGATTTCGTCGAGGGTGGGGCGGTGGTCGATATAGAGCTGGGCCATCTCGGCGTAGGGGTCGCGCAGCTTGTCTCGGTGGTGTTCGAGGCCGTGTTTGAGCATCCAGACGCCCATGTCGCTGTCGCTGTTCATGTGGGTGACCCAGCCGGCCTCGGCGCGTCGGCGGGCCTCTCCGGCGAAGCGAACGTGCAGGGCGGCGTAGTCGCTCATCGCGGCCGCGGCCTGCTCGACCGTGATGCCGTTCGCGGGGTCTGCGAGCACGGCGTCGCTCGAGGAGAGGTCCTCGAGCAGTAATACGAAGGATCCGTCGCTCGGGTCGAGTTGCGAGACGTAGGGGCGCGGCACACGCATCGGAACGTCGTCGGCCAGGTGTTGGTAGAAGAGCGCCTCGCGCAGGCCCATGCCGGTTTGCTCGATCGTCGCACGCCGCTCGGGGTCGAGCGGGAGCATCTTCAGGAAGAAGGTCTCGGGCAGCTCCGGGCCTGCGTCGTAGCGCACGCCGAGGCGCGCGTTCGAGTTCGTCCCGTGGTGGATCTCGAGCACGTCGACCGAGGCGACGCGCGTGCCCGGAAAGCGTTCGGAGAGCGCGCTGCCAAGCCATTCAGGCGTGACCTCGGAAGGGTCGTGGGGGAGCGGTCCTGTCAGGTTGTCCATCGACCCAGGCTAGCGAGCCCGGCCGGGCGGCACAGCGTGGCGCGCGTTCTCAGCGGCGGGTCGGCCCGGGGGCTCAGTCCGATCCGGATGCGTGGGGTGTCCCTACGGCCGCTCGAATCAGGTCGACGGCGGCGTCGATGATCCGGGGGTCGTCGGGGAAGCGGTCGTCCTCCCGGCAGGCGCGCCCGGAGTAGTCCGATTGCAGTTGGCAGATCACGTCTGCGGTGGCCGCGGGATCGAGGTCGGGGCGGAACTCGCCGCTCTCGACGCCGCGGGCGAGGAGTCGCGCGACCAACTCGCGGTGGGGTTCGATCCGATCGCGCCCAGCGGCCTGAAGGCGGGAGAGTTGGAGCGCGGGGTCATCGCGGAGCAGAGCGGGCAGCAGGGGATGGGCGCGACAGAACCCGACGGATCGCCGGAACATCCCTTCGAGCGCTTGTGAGGCGCTCTCTCCGTCCCGGGGCACCATCTGGCGCACCCACTCTCGGACGACGGCCTCCAGGACCTGCTCGAAGAGTGCCTCCTTGTTTCGGAAAAACTGGTAGAGCAGACCATTGGAAACCCCGGCCCGGCGGGCAATCTCGGTCACGGTCGCGCCCGAATATCCCAGCTCTCCGAGGCAGTCTTGGGCCGCTTCGAGGATGCGCTGCCGGCGCTGCTCGCTCTCCTCGCGTCGGCGGCCCCCAGGAGGGTCGGCGCGGGAATCGGCGAGATGCGGGCGCGAGAGGGTCATGGCGCTCCCGGGAGCGAGAGAGGAGTTCTGATGAACTATTAGTACCAGAAGTTCATTGAAAATTGAACGCAAATCGTTCAAAATAGGGCCGCCGGGACCTGAGGGCCCGGACCCCAACCCGAGGAGCTCCCCATGGCTGATCTGTCTTTCCAGGCCTTCGATGCCGACCACCATTACTACGAGCACGAGGACGCGTTCATTCGCCATATCGACCCCCGCATGAAGCGACGCTGCATGGACTGGGCCGTCGTCAGCGGCAAGAAGCGCCTGCTCGTCGGCGGCAAGGTGAACAGCTTCATCCCGAATCCAACCTTCGACCCGGTCGCCAAGCCGGGCATCTTGGACGATTACTTCCGGGGCAAGAACCCCGAAGGCAAGGGGATCGTGGAGCTCTTCGGCGAACTCGATCCGATCAACCCGGCCTTCCGAGATCGAGACGCGCGGATCAAGCTGCTCGATACGCAGGGCCTCGAAGGCTGCTGGCTCTTCCCGACCCTGGCCGTGGGCATGGAGGCGTCGCTCGAGCACGATCCCGAGGCGATGTGCGCCGCGTTCCGCGCCTTCAACCGCTGGATGCTCGAGGATTGGGGGTTCGCCTATCAAGATCGAATCTACGCCGCGCCCTATATCCCGCTCTGCGATCCGGTGTGGGCTCAGGAAGAACTCGAGTGGGCGATCGCGAACGGCGCCAAGATGATCTCGCAGACGCCGGGCCGCGTACGCGGCACGAAGAACGGGTCGCCCGGGGATCCCCTCTACGACGGCTTCTGGGCCCGGATGGCCGAGGCTCGAATGACCCTGGGTATTCACTCCGGCGACGCGAGCTACAACGCCTTCGCCGATCAGTTCGGGGTGGGCGGCACGTTCAAGGCCTTTGATTTCGACCCGCTGCGGATCGCGATGTCGGCGAACCCCGTTGCGGACAAGCTCGCCGCGATGGTCTGCCACGGCGTCTTCACGCGGCATCCCCAGCTGCGCGTTGCCACGGTCGAGTGCGGCAGCGAATGGGTGGGCCCGCTCATCAAGCGGCTGAAGAAGGTCTACGGGCAGATGCCGATGTTCTTCCAAGCCGACCCGGTCGACCAGTTCAAGCGCAACGTCTGGGTCGCGCCCTACTACGAGGACGACCTTCCGGGTCTGAAGGACGCGATCGGCGCGGACCACGTGCTCTTCGGGTCGGACTACCCGCACGCGGAGGGGCTGGCCGAGCCCACCGATTTCATCCAAGACTGCGCGGGCTACAGCGACGATGAGATTCAGCTCGTGATGCGCGAAAACGCGATGGGGTTGCTCCAGCCCGCGACGATCTAGACCGCAGGTGGCGGCGCGAGGAGGTTTGCCACGCGAGGCTCCCGCCTCGTGAGGCCCCCCGTGCGTGTTATACGCGCTCGATCCAGCGCTTGGCGGCTTCCAAGCGCTTCTCGAGCTGCGCGAGCGTGGCCTCGGTCACTCGTTTCAGGCCGACGCGGCGATTGAGCTCCGCGTTCACCTGGGC
>Ga0315332_10000954_pt1 | contig 14674 bp, 9 predicted proteins | sample M110034915metaG_FD_203455 | JGI IMG/M metagenome (GOLD analysis project Ga0315332, IMG submission 203455) | Ammonia-oxidizing marine archaeal communities from Monterey Bay, California, United States - M1 100m 34915 | ecosystem: Environmental > Aquatic > Marine > Intertidal zone | place: USA...
GTCCAGGTTGTAGGTTTAGCACGTAGTCAGAGCAGGCTACAAGCGTATATTCTTCGCCAAAAACATCACCATTCTCACAAACAAAAGCTAAACGATCAACATCTGGGTCAACAACAATTCCAAGATCAGCACCTTCTTTTATAACTAGGTTTGAGAGATCGGATAAATTTTCTTTTAATGGCTCTGGATTATGAGGAAATTCTCCTGTAGGATCACAGTACAATTTTACTACATCTACACCTAATTCATCCAAAAGCATTGGAACGGCTATTCCTCCTGTTGAATTAACGGCATCAACAACAATTTTATAGTTTTTTTTCTTTATTGATTCTACATCAACTAAATTAAGTTTTAGAATATTCTCAATATGAATATCTATATAATTATCTTTTTCAACTAATTCTCCTTTTTTTACTGTTTTATTCAACTCATTATGATGAGTTTCTGCTATTTTTAAAACTTCTTCCCCATCAGATGCACTAAGAAATTCGCCCTTTGAGTTTAATAATTTTAAAGCATTCCAATTCTTTGGATTATGACTTGCTGTTATTATTATACCTCCGTCTGCTTTTTCAATAGTTACAGCTATTTCTACGGTGGGAGTAGTTGAAAGATTTAAACTAACAACATCAAAACCCATAGAAATAAGAGTGTTTATAACAAAGCCTTGAACCATCTCTCCAGATATTCTTGCGTCTCTCCCTACAACAATTTTATTATTCTCTTTTATAGAATTATTCTTTACCCATAAAGCATAAGAAGCTGTGTAAAGCACAATGTCTTTGGGAGTTAAATCTTCACCAAATCTATCCCCTATTGTTCCCCTAATTCCTGAAATTGATTTAATTAACGGCATCTATTATAATTTAATGCAAATATACTACTTAAGCTATGTTAAACTAAATTTGAATTTGTAATTTAGAAATAATTTAACATACCATTGTTTATGAAGCTAAAATTAGTGTTTTCTTTAACTTTTTTACTTGTAATTTCTTCATGTACAAACAACCCGCCAGAAGAAGGTTTGACTGCTAAAAATGGTATGGTAGTATCTGCAAGAGAAGAAGCGAGTAAAATTGGTGTTGAGATCTTAAAAAAAGGTGGAAATGCATTCGATGCGATGATTGCTACTGACCTAGCACTTGCAGTATCATTCCAATCTGCAGGAAATATAGGTGGTGGTGGATTTATGGTATACAGAAAAGCAACTGGTGAAACAGGAGCTTTAGATTATAGGGAAAAAGCACCACTAACTGCTAGTAAAGATATGTATCTAGATGAACAAGGAAATGTTATTAAAGGTATGAGTTTAGCTGGAGCAATGGCTATAGGCGTACCAGGAACCATTGCTGGAATTTTCAAGGTACATGAAAAATTTGGATCACTTCCAATAGAAACATTATTTCAGCCTGCTATAGATCTTGCAAATAAAGGAATAGTTGTTACTAAGAAGCAAAGATCTAGAATAAAAATGCATCAAAGATATTTTCAGTTAGTTAATAAAGAGAAAATTCTTTTCCAGGAAGAAATAAGTGTTGGTGATACTTTAAGATTTACAAATTTAGCTAATACTTTGAGTCGTATTATGAAAAATGGAAGAGACGAGTTTTATAAAGGAGATACTGCAAGAAAATTAGTAGACTTTATTAGTGATAACAATGGTATTATATCATTAAAGGATTTAGAACTTTATGAGGCTGTTTGGAGAGATCCTGTTGAATTTCAATACGATAATTTAAAAATTATATCAATGTCTCCACCATCAAGTGGAGGTATTTGTCTTGAGCAAATAATGAAAATGATTGAGCCTTACGATATTAATGATTTAACTCATAATTCATTAGATTATATTAAAATTCTTGTAGAAGCTGAAAGAAGGTCTTTTGCAGACCGTAGCTATTATTTAGGAGATCCTGATTTTGTTAGTATCCCTAAAGAAAAGTTAGTTGAAAAAGAATATCTTCTGGAAAGAATGAGTGGTTTCTCTTTTGAATCACCTACCCCATCACATGAGATATCATATGGAAACGTAAACGTGGAATTATTAGAAAGTGATGAAACAACCCATTATTCAATTGTTGATCAATTTGGTAATGCCATAGCTGTAACAACAACATTAAATGGAACTTATGGTTCTCAATTATATTGTTCTGAGCTAGGATTCTTTCTCAATAATGAAATGGATGACTTTAGTTCTAAGCCTGGCTCACCAAATATGTTCGGATTAATTGGGGGAAGTGCTAATAAAATAGAACCTCAAAAAAGAATGCTAAGCTCTATGACTCCTACAATTGTTGAAAAAGAAAATAGATTGTTTATGACGTTAGGATCTCCAGGAGGATCCAGAATAATAACTTCTGTTCTTCAAACAATATTAAATGTTCATGAATTTAATATGAGTATGAACAAAGCTGTTAATTCTCCAAGGTTTCATCATCAATGGATGCCAGACACAATTAAACTTGAACCAAATTCCTTTAATTCAAAATTAATTGAAGAATTAAAATCATTTGGATATAACATAGGTTATAAAAACCCTATTGGAGTTGTAGATGGAATTTTAGTTAGAGCGAACGGAATTCTTGAAGGAGGTGCTGACAAAAGAGGTGAAGACATTGCGGTAGGGTTTTAAAACCTATCTATTAAATAAGGAATGCTTGAAGTTGAAGAAAATATAGAGATTCATGGGGCTAGATCCCATAACCTAAAGAATATAGATCTTACCATTCCTAGAAATAAATTAGTAGTAATAACTGGTCTCTCAGGAAGCGGAAAATCATCATTAGCTTTTGACACAATTTATGCAGAAGGACAAAGAAGGTATATTGAAACCTTCTCAGCTTATGCAAGAAAATATTTATCTAATCTTGAAAGACCTGATGTAGATAAGATTAATGGCCTTTCACCTGTAATTGCCATTGAACAAAAAACAACAAACCGATCACCTAGATCAACTGTGGGAACTATAACTGAGATTTATGATTTTCTAAGACTTATGTATGCTAAAATTGGGGAAGCCTACAGCTACAATACCGGCAAGAAAATGGTAAGTTATAATAACGAGCAGATTCAAGATCTGATTGAGAAATTATACAAAGGGAAAAGAATTTACCTTCTAGCTCCATTAATTAAAGCTAGAAAAGGCCACTATAGAGATCTTTTTCAACAAATTATTAAAAAAGGATACACTAAAGCTAGAATTGATGGAGAATTCATTGATCTAACAAATAATCTAATGTTAGATAGATATAAGAATCATGATATAGAAATAGTAATAGATATAATAGATTTAACTAAACTAAAAAGAGGTTCTAATAGATTAAAAGACAGTATAATTACAGGGATGTATCATGGAGGGAGTTCTATTTTAATTTGCAATGAACTCGGAAAAAATCAAAAATATTTTAGTAAAAATTTAATGTGTGAAGAAACCGGAATTTCATATCAAATTCCCGACCCAAATAGTTTTTCATTTAATTCACCAAAAGGAGCTTGTAAGAATTGTAATGGCATAGGAACTTTAAAAAAAATTAATTTAAAAAAACTTATTCCTGATGATAATAAATCAATCTCTCAAGGAGGAATTCAATTAATAAATAAAGCATCTGGAAGTTGGATAACTAAACAAATCAAGTTAATTGGAAAAAAATATGGTTTTTCATTAAAAGAGCCTATAAAAAATATTTCAAAGAAAGCATTAGAAGCTATTCTTTATGGAATAGAAGATAGAATTACAATAAATAGAAAGTCTTTGGGTATAAAAAGAGAGTATAATATAAGCTTTGAGGGGATAGTTAATTTTATTGAAAATCAGTATAAAAACACAGAATCAATTGCCTTGAGAAGATGGGCAAATAAATATATGGACGAAATAATTTGTGAAACCTGTAAAGGCTCAAGGCTTAAGAAAGAATCTTTGTATTTCAAAGTTAATGCTAAGGATATTAATGAGCTAGTTAACATGGAAATAACTGATTTAATTAGTTGGTTTAAAAAATCAAATTCTAAACTCTCCAATACACAAAAATATATTTCAGAAGAAATTATTAAAGAACTCATAAAAAGATTACAGTTTTTATTAGATGTGGGATTAGAATATTTAACACTTAATAGACCTTCAAGATCTCTTTCTGGAGGTGAGAGTCAAAGAATCAGATTAGCTTCTCAAATTGGATCACAATTAGTAGGAGTCTTATATATTTTAGATGAACCAAGTATAGGCTTACATCAAAGAGATAATGACAGATTGATCAAGTCTTTAGAAGCATTAAGGGATATGGGGAATTCCATAATTGTTGTTGAACATGATAAAGAGATGATTTCTCGTGCAGATCATATTATAGACATTGGCCCACTAGCAGGAAAAGAAGGAGGTAATATTATGTTTGAGGGTAATCTAAACTCAATTAAGAAGAGCAAGTCATTAACTTCAGATTATCTAAATAAAGTTAAGATTATAGAAACTCCAGATAAAAGAAGAGAAGGTAATGGGAAAACAATAAATCTATATGGATGTAACGGTAATAATTTAAAGGATATAGATGTGTCTTTTCCATTAAACAAAATGATTGGAATTACTGGAGTTTCGGGAAGCGGAAAATCAAGTTTAATCAATGAGACATTATACCCTATCCTAAATAATTATTTTTATAATGGAAATAAAAAAATATTATCTCATAAGTCAATTAAAGGAATTGACAATATAGATAAAGTTGTGAGTATAAGTCAAAGTCCTATTGGAAGAACTCCTAGAAGCAACCCTGCTACATATTGTGGAGTGTACTCTGAGATTAGAACCTTATTTTCACTACTTAACGAATCTGTCATAAGAGGATATAAGCCTGGACGCTTTAGCTTTAATGTTAAGGGAGGGCGTTGTGAAGAATGTAAAGGAGGTGGTTTAAAGCTTATTGAAATGAATTTTCTTCCAGATGTTTATGTAGAGTGTGAAAATTGTATGTCTAAAAGATTCAATAGAGAGACTCTAGAAATAAAATATAAAGGAAAGTCAATAAATAATGTTTTGGATATGACGATTAATACTGCTGTAGACTTTTTTGAACATATACCTAAAATATATAAAAAACTAAAAACCATACAAGATGTTGGTCTTGGATATATTACATTAGGACAACAAAGTACTACATTGTCAGGGGGTGAAGCGCAAAGAATTAAATTAGCATCTGAATTGTCAAAAAGAGATACGGGTAATACTTTGTATATTTTAGATGAACCTACAACTGGCTTACACTTTGAAGATATTAAGGTTTTAATGAATGTTTTAAACAAGTTAGTAGATAAAGGGAACACTGTGCTTATTATAGAGCATAATATGGACGTTATTAAAACTGTAGACCATATAATTGATATTGGTCCTGAGGGTGGTAATAAAGGAGGTTATATTATTTTTGAAGGCACACCAGAAAAAATGTTACTAAATAAAACCAATTATACAGCGTTTTACCTAAAAAAAGAATTAAATTAAAAATTATTATGAATAAACGACATCGCAAAAGCTGGAATGAAATAAAAACTAATGACTCATGGTCAATTTTTAAAATTATGGGAGAATTTGTTAATGGATATGAGAGAATGAGTCAAATAGGACCTTCTATATCGATTTTTGGTTCAGCTAGAACTAAAAAAGACGACAAATATTATTTGCTAGCTACAGAAATAGCTTCAAGTATTGTAGAAAGTGGTTATGGTGTAATAACTGGAGGTGGTCCAGGAATTATGGAGGCAGCAAATAAAGGTGCAAAAGAAGCTAAAGGAAGATCCATAGGTCTTTGTATAGAACTTCCTTTTGAAAAAAAAGAAAGTGATAATATATACATAGATCATGATAAAAAAATAGATTTTGACTATTTCTTCGTAAGAAAAGTTATGTTTATGAAATATGCGCAAGGTTTTGTTGTTATGCCAGGAGGATTTGGAACTCTAGATGAGTTGTTTGAGGCAATCACATTAATTCAAACAGAGAAAATTGAAAAATTCCCTATTATTCTTGTTGGAAGCACTTTTTGGTCTGGACTAATAGAATGGATTAAAGAAACATTATTGAAGACTAATAAGACTGTAAGTGATGAAGATTTATTTTCTTTTCATATCGTTGATAAAAAAGAAGAAGTTATTAAAATACTTGAAGCGTTCCATAATGATTATGGCCTAAGTCCTAACTTCTAATTAATTGAAAAATATAGTTATTCATTAAAATCATAATTGCATATAGTCATTAGTTTATTTATCTTGCTGGCTGTTAATTTTTGTTAATGCAATCTCCTACATTAAAAAATATTTCTCTCTCATACGAAGATTTCAGAAAAGAAGTTTTAAATGATTATAAAATTGCTATTACTAGTAGAGAATGTAGTGTTTTAGGGAGAAGAGAGGTTTTAAATGGCAAAGCAACTTTTGGAATTTTTGGTGACGGAAAAGAAGTTCCACAAATAGCTATGGCAAAATCATTTAGAGATGGAGATTTTAGGTCAGGTTATTATAGAGATCAGACTTTTATGATGGCAATTGGCAAGTTAACTCCTTTACAATATTTTTCTGCATTATATGCTCATACTGATATAAAATTTGATCCAATGAGTGCTGGAAGGCAAATGAACAGTTCATTTGCAACACATAGTCTAGATAATAAGTACAATTGGAAAGATTTGACATTGCAAAAAAACTCAAGTGCTGATCTATCTCCAACAGGAAGTCAAATGCCAAGACTTCTAGGCCTAGGTCTAGCTTCTAAAATATACCGAGAAAATGATGCTATAAATTCAAATAAGTTCTCTAACAAGGGAAATGAAGTTGCTTGGGGGACTATAGGAGATTCTGCAACAAGTGAAGGGCTTTTCTTTGAAACAATAAATGCAGCAGGTGTCCTTCAAATCCCTATGATTATTAGCATTTGGGATGATAATTACGGCATCTCTGTTTCTTCAAAAGATCAAACAACTAAAGGTGATATATCTGAAGTCTTAAGTGGCTTTCAAAGAGATGAAAAAAATAAAGGTTATGAAATAATCAAAGTAATAGGATGGGATTATCCTAGTTTAATAACAACATATCAAAATGCTGAAGAAATATCACGTAGTAGTCATGTCCCTGTTTTAGTTCATGTAAAAGAGCTAACTCAACCACTCGGGCATTCAACTTCAGGATCACATGAGAGATATAAATCTAAAGGAAGATTAGAATGGGAAAAGGAGTTTGACTGTAATTCTAAAATGAGAGAATGGATAATACTCAATCAGATAAGTAATGAAAAGGATTTAAAGGATATTGAGGCATCCGTTAAAAAGAAGGTGAGAGAGGCTGCAAAAAAAGCTAAAGATTTGTCAATGTCTGAGACAAAAAAGAATATAAAAGACCTAACAGACCAAATTAAAACTATTTTCAGTAATTCAATTGATCCAACTATTGCTCAAATAGTAAATAATTTAAATTCAATTGAAGAACCATTAAAAAGAGACTTCTTTTCAAATACAAGGAAAATATTAAGAGAATTGATACAACTGCAATCTCCAAAAATAGAAATACTAAGTAGATGGTTGGAGGATATTAAATCAAATACACAAATTGCCTATAGCTCTCATCTATACAGTGAATCTAAATTTAATCCTGTTAAAATAAATGAGGTTAATCCAATTTATCGCGAAGAAACTAAAATTGAAGATGGAAGGATTGTAATAAGAGAAAATTTTGATGCTATTCTAAAAAAATATGACAATGTTTTAATTTTTGGTCAAGATTCTGGTAAAATTGGAGGCGTTAATCAAGGTCTTGAAGGACTTCAAGAAAAATATGGAAAGTCGCGTGTTTTTGATGTCGGAATTAGAGAAGCTACAATTATTGGACAAGGAATAGGATTAGCTTTAAGAGGATTAAGGCCAATTGCTGAAATACAATACCTGGACTATTTACTCTATGCAATACAAATAATGAGTGATGATTTAGCATCTTTACATTACAGAACTAGAGGTAAACAAAAAGCTCCATTAATTGTTAGAACTAGAGGGCATAGACTGGAGGGTATTTGGCACTCTGGATCCCCAATGGGAGGTATTATTAATTTAATTAGAGGTATTTATGTGCTTGTTCCCAGAAATATGACTAAGGCAGCAGGTTTTTATAATACACTTTTAGAAGGTGATCAACCAGCATTAGTTATTGAGTGTCTAAATAAATATAGATCAAAAGAGAAGCTGCCAGAAAATCTTGGTTATTTTAAGACTCCTATTGGTAAAGTTGATGTAATGTTAAAAGGATCTGATATTACCATTGTCTCTTATGGATCTACTATAGAGTTAGTTGAAAAGGCTGCACAAGAGCTAAATAAATTTGATATAGAAGTTGAAATTATTGATTGTCAGTCTCTAATCCCTTTTGATTTAAATCATGATATTTCAAAAAGCATAGAAAAAACGAGCCGATTATTAATTGTTGACGAAGATTTTTCAGGTGGTGCTAGTGCATATATTTTAAACGAATTAATCTCTAATCAAAATGTATACAATTATTTAGACAGTAACCCAAAACTGTTAACTGCACAAAATCATAGACCAGCATATGGGCCGGATGGAGATTATTTTTCAAAACCATCAATGGATGATATTTTTGATATCGCATATAATATAATGCATGAGTCAGACCCAAGTAAGTTCCCAAAGAAATTCTAAGAAACTATTCTAACAATCATCTCCTTTAGTAAATCTAGGTGAGAAATATTCTTTACCCCACTCCCCTTACTTTTTAAATCATATTCCCTAATTATAGAAATAACTTGAGTAACTCTTTTAATTGAATAGTTCTTTGAAGCTCTATTATATTCCTTGATAAAATATGGGTTTATTTTCATAATAAAAGCTTTTTTTGAATCAGGCAAACTATCATTTGCATGATAGAGTAATAATTTTGAAAAGAAATCAAAAACCATTGATATTGTAACTACCATGGGGTTAGAATTAGGGTTTTTTGCAAAGTAATCTGCAATTTGAAATGCCTTAAATGTATTTTTTTCACTGATTGCATTTCTTAATTCGAAATTGTTATATTCCTTAGATATACCAATGTATTTTTCAATTTCATTTTCAGAAATTTCTTTTAAATCTTTTTTTAATTGAATAAGCTTAGACAGTTCGTTATTAATTTTGCTTAAATCTGTTCCAAGAAAGTCTACAATCATAGCAACAGCCTTATTTGATATCTTTATACTTTTATCATTCAATTGATCTGTAATCCATTGTTGAACTTGGTTTTCATAAAGTCTCTTACTTTCAAATACAACTCCATTTTTTGATATTATTTTGTATAAACTTTTTCTTTTATCTAATGATTTATGCTTATAATTAATTATAAGAATTGTTGATTCTAAAAAATTGTTAGCATAACCTGCTAATTGATCAATAGTTCTAGATAAATCTTGGGCTTCTTTTAAAACAACAACTTGATAATTTGACATCAAAGGAAACTTCTTACATATTGATATTAATTCATCAACATTTGTTTCTTTACCATATAAAACATTATAATTAAATTCCTTTTCAGATTTAGAAATAGAATTTTCAGTAATTAAATTTGTTAAATAGTCAATATAAAACTCCTCTTCTCCCATAAGTAAATATATAGGTGAGAATTTCTTAGACTTAATATCATTTTCTATTTGCTTGAATAAATTCATTAAAAAACACGAAATTTGAAGTATGATAGATTTGTGCTTCCCAAATTATGAATTTAGAACGAAAAACAAACATAACAAGAAATATATTTTTGATGAAATTCGTAAAAAATTTATTCTATTAACTCTTGAAGAATGGGTGAGACAAAATTGTGTTAAATATTTAATTAATGAAAAAAAAGTATCTAAAGAGCTTATAAATGTTGAAAAAAAAATAAAAATAAATAATTTAACAAAGAGATATGATATAGCAGTTTTTAAGCCTAACGGAGGTATTTTCTTATTAGTAGAGTGTAAATCTCCAAATATTACAATAAATCAGGAGACATTTAATCAAATATCCATCTACAACTCTAAAATTAATGCTGATTTTTTGATGGTAACTAATGGCCTATTTAACTACTATTGTAGCATAGATTATTCTAACCAATGTTATAAGTTTGTAAAAGATTTTCCGAAATATAAATGAGAACAGCAGTAGCAATATTAAATTGGAATGGATTTAATCTATTAAATAAATTCTTGCCATCAGTAATAAAAAATACTCCTGATGACGTTGATATATATATTATTGATAATGGTTCAACTGATAAATCAATAGATTTTATAAACACCAATTTCCCATTAGTAAAAATTATCAACCTTGACAATAATTATGGTTATGCCAAAGGCTATAATTTAGGGATAAAAAAAATTGATGCTGATATAATTTGCCTTTTAAATAATGATGTTGAAGTAACAGCAAATTGGACTGAACCAGTAATAGAGCTTTTTAAATCAGAAAAAAATACAGCAATAATTCAACCCAAACTTCTTGATTATAATAACAGAAAAATGTTTGATTATGCTGGCGCTGCTGGCGGTTTCTTAGATAAGTTTGGATATCCCTACTGTCACGGAAGAATTTATAATAAGATTGAAGCTGATAATGGTCAGTATGATACTATTTCAAAAATATTTTGGGCTTGTGGAGCTTGTTTTTTTATTAGAAAAGAAGTTTTTGAAGTAGTTGGTGGTTTTGATGATAATTATTGGGCTCATATGGAGGAAATTGATTTGTGTTGGAGAATTCAAAACTTAGGATATCATGTGAAATACCACTATAAATCTAGAGTTTATCATTTAAATGCAGGAACTCTTAATGTTAGTGATTCAAATAAAACATATTACAATTTTAGAAATCAGTTATATACACTAACAAAAAATTGCAAAGAGAATTTATTTTTATTATTGTTTTTCAAATTTTTTATTGATTTATTATTATCTATTTTCTTTCTATTAACTAAAGGAATTAAACACACTTTAGCAATATATAGAGCTTATATCTCGTTTTATAGAAAATTGCAGGAATTAATGATTCTAAGAAAAAATCTAAATAGAGAAATTGTTCATTATAATGTATATTCTATTATTTTTTATTTCTTAGGGTTAAAAAGATTGAAAAAAGTATAATTACAATTTATCTTTTTTTACTTTTATATCAGGATTATTAAAATTAAAATTTTACAAATGAAAAAAACACTTTTATTATGTTTAGGAGCATTGTTTATAATGTCTTCTTGTGTTTCTAAGAAAGAATACTCTTCTTTAGAGAATAGACACAAAAAAACTCAAGATTTATTGAATACGGCTACTATTAAGCTAAATGCATGTCTTGAAGAAAAAAGTTCAGCAGAGACACTAGCTATTTCTTATAAAGAAAGAGCAGATTATTTAAGAACAACAAATGAGCAATTATTTGTTCAATCTAAAGATTATCTTGAACTCACCTCAAAAAGTGCAGACAATCTTGAAAAATCTCTAGAAAGTATGAAAGAGAAGGACCTTAAAATTACAAGATTGCAGGATGCTCTCACTAGAAAAGACAGTGTAACACTAGCAATTGTAACTAGTCTTAAGAAAGAAATAGGAATAAACGATCCTGACATAGAAGTTAATGTTGAGAAAGGAGTTGTCTTTATTTCACTATCAGACAAACTTTTATTTAAAACTGGAAGCTATGTAGTATCTGATAGAGCAAAAGAGATTTTGGCTAAAGTAGCAGTAGTTGTAAATGGCAAACCTGACTTTGAATGTATGGTTGAAGGTCACACTGATAGTAGGTCATATGAAAATGATGTTTTATTAGATAATTGGGATTTAAGCGTTAAAAGAGCAACGTCTATAGTAAGAGTTCTACAAGAACTAGATGTCAACCCTGGTAGATTAATTGCGGCTGGAAGAAGCTACTTTGATCCTCTTGTCGAAAACGACACTGCAGAGAATAGAGCAATTAATAGAAGAACTAGAATTGTAATTATGCCAAAAATCGATCAATTCTATGATATGATTGAAAAAGAGATGAAAAATTTAACTTCAGGAAATTAATAGATTATAAACAATTAAAGAACCCAATCATAACGATTGGGTTTTTTTATGAGATAATTTTAAGTTTTGCAAACCTTAATAGCAGTTTTTTAACTCCTCCCTTTTCAAAATTAATTTCAGCTCTAATATCATTGCCCTTTCCTTCTAATTTCAACACTTCTCCTTTCCCAAATCTCACATGGCTTACAATATTTCCAGTAACCAGATTATCATCAAATAAATTAATTTTAGAACTTGCTCTATTAACCTTAACATAATTGCTAGGAATTCTTGGTTTAGGCTTATTATATCTAATCTTATTTCTATTAAAGCGTCTGTTTATATTATTAAAGGATAGATTTTCCTTTTTACTGGTTATTGGAGTTAAAATGTTAATATATTTTTCATCAATTTCATCAATAAATCTACTAGGTTCAGAGTCAATTAATTTACCCCATCTGTATCTTGTTATAACATAACTTATATTTATTTCTTTCTGAGCTCTAGTTAAAGCAACATAAAATAGTCTCCTCTCCTCCTCAAGCTCATCCCGTGAATTAATATTCATAGCACTAGGAAATAGATTCTCTTCTAGTCCTACAATATATACGCAAGGGAATTCAAGCCCTTTTGCTAGGTGTATGGTCATCAATGAAACTTTATCTTGGTTTTCATGATCTTGATCTAAATCCGTTACTAATGCAACATCTTGTAGAAATTCTTCTATAGTTCCTTTTGATTCTGAATTATAAAGTTGTGTATCAACAAAATCTTGGACGCCATTTAACAATTCTTCAATATTTTGTATTCTATTTATACTTTCTAAGGATTCTTCCTTTTTATATAGCTTGTATATTCCCGATGATTTTATTACTTCTTCAGTTATTTCAAACGCATTTGATTCCTTTAGCATCAGTTTAGCTTTTTCAATTGAAAGCACAAAATCACTGATCTTATTCCTAATTTTTAAACCAATAGAGAGATTAGATTCATTAATATTTCTAGCAACGTCATAGATTGAAATTTTTCTTTGTTTTGATTCTATAATTAATTTATCAATTGATGTTTGTCCTATACCTCTTGCAGGAAAGTTTATTATCCTTTTAAAAGCTTCTTCATCTGAGTTATTTACTATTAATCTCAAATAGGCTAAAACATCTTTAATTTCTTTCCTTTGATAGAAAGATAGCCCACCATATACTCTATATGGTATGTTTTTTTTTCTTAGTGAATCTTCAAATGCTCTAGATTGTGCATTTGTTCTATATAATATGACAAAATCTTTATTATTATACTGATTTCTCATTTTACTCTCAAAGATTGAACTTGCTACAAATCTTCCCTCTTCACCATCAGTTAGTAATCTTGTTATATTGATTTTTGATCCTGTTTCATTTTCAGTCCAAACAACTTTATCAAGTTTATTTTCATTTTTTTCAATTATACTATTAGCTGCATTAACTATGTTTTTTGTAGATCTATAATTTTGTTCTAATCTAAATACATTTACTTCATGATAGTCTCTTTGGAAATTTAATATATTCTTAATATTAGCTCCTCTAAAACTATATATACTTTGAGCATCATCACCAACAACACATATATTTTGAAATTTATCAGATAGTGCTTTAACAATAAGATATTGTGAATGATTAGTGTCTTGATACTCATCTACTAGAATATATTTAAATAAATTTTGGTATTTCGCAAGAACATTGGGCGATTTAGATAGCAGCTCATTAGTCTTTAATAATAGATCGTCAAAATCCATTACTCCTGCTTTAAAACATCTGTTTATATATTCTACATATACATTAATAAAACTTGAACGTTTAGCTAATTTGTCTGATTCAATTAATTCATCACTCTGTCCATATATCTTAGGCGTAATAAGACTGTTTTTTAGAGAAGATATCCTAGAATATATGTTTTTATATTTATATATCTCTTTATCTAAATTTAACTCCTTTATGACAGATAAAACTAATTTTTGAGAATCTTCAGTATCATAAATTGTAAAATTTGAGCTATAGCCTATTTTTTCAGCTTCAATTCTTAATATTTTAGCAAAAACTGAATGAAATGTACCCATCCATAAGTTCTTTGCTTCTTCTCCAACAATTCCAGAAATTCTTTCTTTCATTTCTCTAGCTGCTTTATTTGTAAAAGTTAAAGCGAGGATATTAAAAGGGTCTACACCTTTAGTCATTAAATGTGCAATCTTATAAGTTAGTACCCTAGTTTTTCCAGACCCTGCTCCTGCTATAACAATCATAGGTCCATCTGTTTGAAGTGTTGCTTTTAACTGAGACTCATTAAGATTATTTAGATAATTATTCAATTTAAAATATGATTTGTAGTGAAATTAATTAATGTATTTATTAATTGATATTAGAAAAATGAAATTTTATAAACAAATTCTCTCTATAATTAATGCAAATTAAAGTTTTAAGAATTTAAAAAATATTAATTTTAAGAAAATGAATAATACTTTCTTACATACACCTATTGATTATCTTAAAGGAGTTGGTCCAAATAGATCAAAACTATTTAAAAAAGAACTTAAAATTTTTACTTATCAAGATCTTTTAAGTTTCTTTCCATATAGATATGTAGACAAAACAAAGTACCATAAAATTGATGAAGTCA
>Ga0315332_10000955_pt1 | contig 14674 bp, 11 predicted proteins | sample M110034915metaG_FD_203455 | JGI IMG/M metagenome (GOLD analysis project Ga0315332, IMG submission 203455) | Ammonia-oxidizing marine archaeal communities from Monterey Bay, California, United States - M1 100m 34915 | ecosystem: Environmental > Aquatic > Marine > Intertidal zone | place: USA...
GGTTTACGCAGCAATTCGGAAAGAAAAACGAGGATATTATAGCGTTGAGGTTATATTAGTCAGTGATAGTCCGCTTACTGAAAAACCAACCGCGCTTACTGAAAAACACGTTAAAATACTAGAAGAACAAATAATAGAGGCTCCAGAATATTGGCTTTGGACACACAGAAGATGGAAGCGCGACAAACCGGATAATTACGAAACATATCAAGGTTAACTATGCATGCAAATAACATACCTCTTGCCGAACGGCTGCGACCTAATGATTTCAATAATTACATCGGACAAGAACATTTAATAGGGAAAGATAGCGTTCTTAGAAAAGTAATTGATTCTGGACATTTACCTTCAATAATTTTATGGGGACCTCCAGGTGTGGGGAAAACAACATTAGCGAAAATAATTTCAGAAAAACTAGATCGACCTTTTTACACCCTAAGTGCTATAAATTCAGGGGTAAAAGACGTTAGAGAAGTCATAGAAAGAGCAAAAAGTCAAGGATTTTTCGGAACGAACAACCCCATTTTATTCATCGATGAAATTCATAGATTTAGTAAATCCCAACAGGATTCTTTACTAGGTGCCGTGGAGAACGGAACTATTACACTAATCGGTGCTACAACAGAAAACCCATCGTTTGAAGTAATTTCAGCATTACTTTCAAGGTGCCAAGTCTATGTTCTTAGGACACTAGAAAAAGAAGACCTTAACGCATTAATTGAGCTTGCACTGAAAACAGATGTTGACCTAAAAAAGAAGAAGGTAATACTTAAAGAAACCGAATCGCTCCTAAGAATCTCTGGCGGTGATGCAAGAAAACTATTGAATGCCCTAGAGCTGGTTATAAACGCTGTCGATAAAAAAACAGTTACAATTACTAATGAACTGGTTTCAAAAACTATTCAGGCCAACATTATTCGTTACGACAAAGATGGCGACCAACATTATGATATTATTTCTGCGTTTATCAAGTCAATTAGAGGAAGTGACCCCAACGCTGCTGTATATTGGCTAGCAAGAATGATTGAGGGTGGTGAAGATCCAAAATTTATTGCTCGCAGACTTTTAATTCTTGCTTCTGAAGATATAGGAAATGCTAATCCTACAGCTCTTGTAATAGCAAACAACTGTTTCCAAGCAGTTAATGTTATTGGTTATCCAGAATGTAGAATTACATTGTCTCAAACTGTAATTTACTTATCCTCATCAGCCAAAAGCAACTCGAGTTACGAAGCAATAAATAGAGCTCAACAACTCGTAAAACAAACTGGAAACCTTTCTGTTCCTTTAAATATTAGAAATGCTCCTACCTCATTAATGAAAGACCTCGGGCACGGGAAAGATTATAAATACGCTCATGCATATGAAGGAAACTTCACAGATGAGGAATTTTTGCCAAAAGAAGTAATTGGATCAAAACTATACGAACCGAATAACAACATCCGTGAAAATGAAATTAGAAAAAATTTAAAACAATGGTGGAAATCTAAATATGACTATTAGTCAACTATAATTTTACTCATGTCTTTATAGACCTCATACATAAATCCAGCGACCAAACCACCCATACCAGTTTCGATTATCTGCCACATAAAATCAATAGCAACATGACTCAGCTCATTTCCACCAGTAAAGGAAATGCCCAAAACAAAGGCAACTAAATAAAAGAAAAAGCCTAAGACACCTCCTAAAAACCCTCCATTCGCATACTTTCTTGAAGATAAATTTACTTTAGTTGCCAAGACGGTAACAATAAACCCAATACACAGATAAACAAAAGCTGCTAACCCATAATATAACCAAAGTGGATACGTAACTTTATCTATGTCATTAAGAAAGACTCCATGCCAAAGAAAAGACAGTAAAAACATTACTATAGAAGCAATAAACCATGAACCATAATATCGCTTTCTCCACTTCATTATCTCTGCATAAAAACGTAAGAATACATTAATACTAATGCAAATTTAAGGCTTTATTTTCATAATTTTGCTTCAAATAATTAAATTTAGATTGTTAGCAAGTAAGTATATCACCATTCTCAATATTTTATTATTCTCTTTGAGTATTATTTCTTGCAAAAAAGGAGACCAAAATTCACAATGGAATGCAGATGAATTAGTTCCACTAATTAAAACATCTGTCAATCTTTACGATTTATCTAATTACGATGAACTTAACCCAGATTCTTCCGGAGCGTTAATGCTTACATTCAGTAACTCTTTATTCAAATTTAGCCTAGATTCACTTGTTAGCATACCGGACACTGCGATATCTGAGCGAATAGATACATTAATCTTTGTCAGTTTTGCTCCCGGATTTTCTGTCGACCTTGCCCAAAATCAAGAAACCATGCTAAAAATTGGCAATACTGAATTAGTGGAGGCGATAATAAATTCAGGTAGTATTGATGTAACAATCAAATCAACATTTAGTGAACCAACTATTGTTAGCTATGAACTATCCTCAGCAACCAAAAATGGCAATAAACTTGTAATTTCTGAATCAATTCCCGCAGGAAGTGTATCCAGCCCATCAGTTATTTCTGCTTCCTATAATTTATCGAACTATTATCTAGATTTAAAAGGATTAAATGGAAATAGCTATAATACACTGGTTGCTCAGATATCTGCTATGGTAGACCCCTCAGGAGATACTTTGGTTAGTCAATTGAATGACTATATAGAGATTAGCTACACTTTTAATAATATTCAACCCAAATACGCCAGAGGTTATTTTGGTGACGATTCGTATAGCAACTTGGGTAGAGAAGAATTTCATTTTCTATCTAATTTCACAGGGGGTGATATAGATATTGAATCATTAAATATGAATTTCGAAATAATAAATGGAGCTGGCGTAGATATTCAAATAGACGTCAATACAATTTCTATGAGCAATATTGAGATAGGTAGAACAAGCGTTTTAAACAGCATCGCACTTGCTAATTCGCTCAATATTGACCGGGCGCAAGAAACTGGAGTCGCCTCACCACCAATAATTGCATCGTCCTACTCTATCGGGCTCGATAATAATAATTCTAATGTAGATAAACTTTTCGAAATTATTCCGAATCAAATTGATTATGGTTTCGATTTACAAATAAATCCCTTTGGACATATATCTTCTCATAATGATTTCATATATAAGGATTTTGGCATTGAGGTGCTCTTAGACATGGAAATTCCTATGTCAGTTGCCACAAATGAATTTACACTTAGCGATACTGTAGAATTTGACATGGGAGAAAAAACAATAGACGATCGTTATCTCATAATAGATGGCTTTATTCACTTATATGCATACAATTGGTATCCATTCACTGCCACTACACAATTATATCTACTTGACGAAAGTTATGCTATAATTGATTCGATACTTGTTGAAAATTCCATTGTTGAAGCAGGAATACTTGATAATTACAATGTTGTTGTCTCCCCTAAGCGTTCAAAAATTAGTGGGGTGATAAATACCGCAAAAATTGACGCACTATACAACGCCCGATATATAAAGACCGATTTTACACTTACAACACCTGATTACCCCGATTATGTGCAGGTTTATGATTATTATAAAATAGACATGACTCTTGTTGGAGATTTCAATTATGTAATCGATCCCAACGAATGAGGTTTCTAATTACAATATCAGCAGTAATTTTCGCATTTAATTTAGCACTCGGACAAACTGCATTCACACTTAAAATTTATGATTCTGATTCTAATAAATTTGTGACAGGTGCTTATGGAGAAATTCAATACAATTCGTCAGCCATCACTAATCAATTTGCCAAAACATTCTACCAAGGCGAATATCTTACAAAAGAAATAAAAGAAGGTTCCATCAATAAGATGGGGAATTTCAACCAACTTGGTTTGGATGCAAACTATGGGGCTTATTCTTCAATTCGGTTAAAAAGTTTCATGGGAAGAAATCCATATCGACTCAATTGGTTCATTGGCCTTTATGACCGAGCACATACTAACTTATCTGTTCCTGAAAATTTATTCAGGTTAGTGTTCGAGGGCAATAAACAATTCGCTGGCGAATCTATTGATATTAGCGGTTTCGACTTCAAACTCTTCAAGTACCAGCAACTACAAACTGGGTTATACTTTGACAACGGCCTTGGTCAAAAAATAGCTTTCAGCGCATCATATCTCAATGGTAGTAGATACCTTTCATACGCAGTACCTCAACTTAGTTTTTTTACCAGTGATATCGGTGATCAAATAGCCATGGATTGGGATTTCACCTATCGTCAAACTAACCTTGAGAATGAAAGGTATTTACCCTCTAATGGATATGGGTTCTCGACTGACTTAATGTATCAATTTAGCTATAATTCTGTCGAGAATTCTAATAATTACATGAAAATTGAGATTAATGATTTAGGTTTTATCAACTGGTCATCAAAATCTCAATCCATTACTAGTTCTGATTCATTATTATATGAAGGTTATCACATAAAAAACATTCAAGAAATACACGATTCATTAATTCAAGAAATAAGTGTAGATAGCATTGTCGATTCTCATACCTATCTAAAAACTGGTAAATTTACCACATATCTACCAACAAGAATCTCTCTTGATATAAAACAACAGCATAACGAAAAGTTAGCTATAAATATAGGAATTAGCTATAGAATTAACGCTAACTACACACCATTATTATTTGTTGAAGAGCAGTATAATATTACAAAAAAAATAATTACAGCTGGCAGATTAAGCTATGGGGGCTACACCAAACTTTCTTTTGGGATGAATATTCGTGCCCAATTCAACTCAATAGGATTATTTGCAGGAACGAACAACCTAGAAGGCCTTATTGCTTCGAGATATTTTGGCGGATTCAGCGCTTTTGGCGGGTTAAATATTAGACTTTAAAATGAAAACAAAGTTTTACACTCTTTTAATCACGACTTTATTTATTGGAACGATTAACACATCCGCTCAAGTAAATACGTTTAGAAATGTCTTCGGAGGTGTTGGAGATGATTTCGGACAGGATATTGAGCAAACTGCAGATGGAGGATATGTTATCACAGGAGCAACAGGAAGCTTTGGTTACGGTCAATCTGATGTGTATCTCCTAAAAATTGATTCATTAGGGATTTATGAGTGGTCTCGCTCTTATGGTGGATCTAATATCGATTGGGGGTATGATGTAGAAATAACTTCGGATGGAGGATATGTTATTGCTGGTTACACAAACAGTTTTGGAGCTGGTGGTTATGATTTTTATCTTCTTAAAACAGATAGCATTGGAGATACGCTATGGACAAAAACATATGGTGGATGGAACTGGGACCGATGCTTTTCTATGGATATTACCTCTGATGATGGATTTGTTCTTGTTGGAGAAACCTACAGCTATGGAGCTGGAGAAACAGATGTTTGGATCGTAAAAGTAGACGAATTTGGAGACACACTTTGGACCAAAACTTTTGGCGGAAACTTAGAGGAAAGAGCTAATTCTGTATTCGAAACATATTATGGAAATCTAATAATTTGTGGGAATTCAAATACCTACTCAGATGGAGGAGCAGATGGGATAATTCTAAAAATTGACAATTTAGGTAACACAGAGTGGTTCTCTAATTACGGGGGGCCAGAAAATCAAAATTACAATAGCGTTATTCAATACTATGATACCACTGGTTACATCTGTTTTGGAACTAATAATATTAGTTCTACACAGAGCAAAATGTATATGACTAAGTTTGACAACTTGGGCATATTTGAATGGGATAAGCAATATGGCAATGGCACCGTTAATACTGGGAGTGCAGTTAGTAATAGAGGTAGTGGGTCTATGGTAATAGCAGGCACAAACGACAACAGTGTTAATAGTATTGAAGTATTAGTAACCAGTCCAACAGGAGGGTTTTGGGCTAACAATGCAAACATTGGCGGTAACGATGCAGATGTAGGTAATGATATTATTCTTACATCAGATAATCATTTTGCTATCTTAGGAAATACTAAAAGTTTTGGATTCGGATATTCCGACATATTAGTTTACAAATCATCTAGTTCAATTGAGTCTGACTCATCAAACTACACATCTCAACAAGACACAAATACTGTTAACTATCCTATTCAGTTTAATAGTCTTACCGAAAATAATTTAGACAAAAACATAACTATTTACCCTATCCCTAGCTCCAACAATAAAATTAATATATCTGCAGAAAAGACAATAATAGATGCTAAATTATATAACGTTCTTGGACAACTTATCCCCATTGTTTTGCACATTAATAATAATCTAGCAACAATAGAAAATCTATCTTTAGTAAAAGGGATATATCTCCTAGAACTTAACTTAGATGGCCAAGTCGTTTATAAACAAGTTGTGTTCGAGTAATGAAATTTCTCATAAGGGCCTCACACTTAATATTCTTAATACTATTTATTTTATCTCTGATATTCTACTTAGAAAGAGTTGCATTTATTGATTCAGCCTATCACATATTTAAGTTAATAAATGCTGAGTCCTTAACCTATGAAGCAGGAAGATATGGTGCTTTTCTTACAAAATGGCCTGTAGTGTTATTAGTTAATTTAGGTGCCCCATTAAAAGTGATATTGTTAGTATTTTCAGGTTGGTTTGTCATTTGGTATTACCTTATTTTTTTGATGATATCATATCCCCTAAAAAATAAAAAAATAGGAGTTGCACTTGCGTTATCTCTGGTTACTGGTTATGGAAACACGTTTTTCCATTGTGTTACAGAAACCCATCAAGCCTTGGTGTATAGCTTTTTATTTTATGCCTGGATTTCTTCAACTATAAAACTGACATCACTTCTTCGTATTGTTGGTGGAATTCTTTTAATTCTTCTTTCTTTTCTTACCCATCCCATATCACTTTTAGTCATTCTTACCTTGTTAGGTTTTTATCTTATGCAGAATAAAAATTATTTAACATCTACAAGTTATGTCTATCCAGTTTTTATAGCAGTTCTCGTTATTTTAAAACTCTTATTCACAGAAAGTGATTCATATGAAGGCCATTTTTTTGATCTCAAAGATATCTTAGCATCATTCCATAGTAGAATGTCGAACTGGGTCTTCTACTTTAGAAATATTACTTTTTTATACCTCACGTCCACACTAGCCTTAATTTTATTAGCTTTTAACATGTATAAAAGAAAAACGTTCGTACATTTTTATACTTTTTTTTCGTCAATTATGCTATTATTTCTTCTTATACTGTTTTACAAAGGAGGAGCTAACATGATGAAAGAGAGAGCATTACTTCCGTTCTGTTCGGTTGTTGTCTTTTTTCTAGTTGAGGTATTATCAAAAAAGACCCTAGACAAAAACTATACTAAAAGCTATTTCATTTTTAGCTCAGTAATTGGCTTAGCAGTCATTATATCGATGCGTATTGAACACGCTACCATACAAAACAAATACTTGCTTGCGTTTAATAACGAAATATTTAATTCTACAAAAAAGATTATTGTACCACTAAATGAAATTAATGACAATAAGAACGCAATAACATGGGCCATTCCTTATGAAACGTTGCTCCTTTCTTCTGCCAGCGGGAAAGAAAATTCAAAAACTATATACCCTTTGCGGAGCCAAGAATTAAATTCTATTAATTTAAATGATAACAATTTATTACTAGGAGCTCCTTTTTATTTAAAACATAGCGCCTCTCGACTAAATAAAAACTACTTTATACTCGATCAATCAAGTTACATCAAGCTAAAATCATTTCCCAAATAGTATCCTCCCAATATCTTCAGCTGTCTTATCCCAACTAAATAATTGAGATTGAAAATTCCCCTTATTAATCAAATTAGCTCTTAACTCTCCATCGGTTGCAATTTGCAGCATTGCCTTTTTTATTGAATCAACGGAATTAGGATCTACTAGCAATGCCGCATCCGCAGAAACCTCAGGCATCGAACTCACATTTGATGTTATTACAGGAACATCGCACTGCATCGCTTCGATTATTGGTATACCAAACCCCTCAAACAGTGAAACGTATGTAAGAGCAAGAGCTGATGCCATTACTTTAACCAGGTCTTCTTGCTTTAACCTTCCCGTAAAAACTACTCTCTCTTTGTTTTTCATTGATTCAAACACAGCTGCTAAATGAGAATCAGGCCACATTTTCTCTCCAACTATTAAAAGCTTAGTATTACAATCGGCCGATTCGCAAAATAAATCGAAAGCTTCCAATAATCGGCCAATGTTCTTTCTCGGATTAATAGATCCGACATATATGAAGTACTGAAAACCATTTGAATAAATATCTCGAACAACTTGCTTCTCTGGATCAGATAGTTGAACATACAGCGCAGACATTCCATTATAAACAACATCTATTTTATTAGCATCAATTCCATACTGTTCTACGATATCACTTTTTGAAAATTCTGAAACGGTTATTATGCTAGCAGCTTTTTGAGCGAATCTTGGAAAAAATCGATTATAATATTTTCTTTCTAAAAACGGAATATGCTCTGGAAATTTGAGAAACGCCAGGTCATGGATAACCTGAACCTGCTGGACATTCGTGCGCAAAGATAAATAACCATCTGGCGAGAAAAACACATCCGCTTTATACTTTTTTAAAATTTTTGGCACCGAAAACTCGAACCATAAATAATAAAGAAAAACATGGCGAGCAGGCGGCCCAGTAACTACTGGAGTAACATTGCTCGAAAAAATGAACTCTTCACTGTAAGCCCTATCAAAAATAAAAATGAACTCATGTTGTGGATGATTAACCGATAATCTTTTAAGTACTTCATATGAAAACCACCCTATGCCTTCGAGTTTATCCTTAATTAGCAATCTGGTATTTACAGCGATTCTCATTCTTATTGAAAGCTACTCTAATGCAATAATTGTAAAATCTGTTCGTCTATTCTGCTGTCGACCTTCGGGTGTGTCGTTAGTAGCAATAGGTTTGGAAGAACCATAGCCTTTAAATTCCAACCTCGACTCTTCAATTCCATTCTTTACCAAATAATCTAAAACCTCTTTAGCCCTGTTTTCAGATAGAATTTGATTTTTTGCAATATCCCCAACATTATCGGTATGTCCACCGAGCTCAATCTTCATCATTGCATTGTCTTTTAAAAATTTTGACAATTTGTTCAATTCTGCTTGTGATTGTGAAAGCAAATCGAACTTATTAGTCTTAAAGAAAACGTTTTTCAAAACAACTGTTCCACCTGCTTTTTTTGGCTGCAAAGGCACATCAAGAATAAACGGGTCAGCTGCACTTCCTTGCGCAGCTAGTGAAAATGTCTCGCTATAAAACAGATATCCATCTTTAGAAACATGCAATGCATAATCCTTATTAATGGGTAAACAAACTAAAAATTCACCGTTTTTTCTATCCGATTCAGAACGAACTACCACCTCTTCTGTTTCCACATTGATAAGTTCAAATATCGCACCCAATGGCAATTTAGTGTACATATCATATACCTTACCTTTTGCGTAGGTTACCTTTTGTGGCCGGGCATAGTCTGGCAACTCAAATGAATATAAATCTAACGACCCATAGCCACCCTCTTTTGCAGAAGAAACATAAGCCACCAATCCTTCCGAACTTACAGATAATCCATTTTCATGGTTTTTTGAGTTTATTGGATATCCAATATTTATTGGCTTTCCCCATTTCCCATCTACACCTTTTCTACTATAAAAAATATCTCTCCCCCCAAGACCAGGGTGACCATCCGAAATAAAATATAAAGTTTGCCCATCTGGATGAATGAAAGGAGCTTGTTCTTCACCATCCGTATTTATTTCTTCAATCGGTTCAGGTGTTCCCCATTGTTGAGTAATTACATCAAATTCAGATTTCCAAATATTATTCCCTTTATCCATACTAATTCCACGAACAAAATATAATGTTTTACCATCTGACGAGAATGACGGAGCTGTTTCAAACCGACTAGTGTTTATAGGTTTTAAGTTCATAGGTGACCTCCATAAATCACCATCTTTGATTGCTATATATATATCACAGCTTCCTTTTCCATCTTCGCGATTACAGCCAACAAAGTACACAAACCTGCCGTCAGGTGCAAGAGCAAGAGCACCTTCATTTTTCTTTGTATTAATTGGAGGCCCAACATTTTTAGCAAGCCCCCAAGTTCCGTCTTGGGCTTTTTTTGATATATAAAAATCCTCGGCCATTTTTGGAAATCCATTTGGATAATAACCACTTACAACGTTTCTCGTCAGCATAAAAGTTTCCTTGTCAACCGTTTGCGTAGGCCAATATTCTTGATGCTCCGTATTAATGTTCGAACCCATATTAATCGGATTATAATCCACTGGGTTTTTCATTAATGAATCCCTAAATAATGCTAATGTCACTAATTTTTCTACCCCCACACGTCTAGCTAAAGAAATATTTTTATCCTGCAATGCTATATTAAAACTACTAATTGCCCCGTCAAAATCGTTATTCTCCATTTTTGCTCTGCCAATCAAAATGAAGCTTTTAACTGCTGGCCGTTTATCTTTATCGATAGCTAACTGATAATAATTAATCCCCTTCTCATACATATTATTGCTGCAATATAAATCTCCTAGCATATAATATGCATCAATAAAAGCAGAATCTATTTCAATAGTTTCCTTCAATAAAGCTTCATATTCTGTGGGCACTCGAGAACGTTGAGCTTTTTCGAATGCTGCATTTGCCTTCTTAATTTTAGAAACATATTGGGCATATACCCCATTTGAAAAAAGGAAAGCTAAAAACAAAATTAATATGCAACGAAACCTCATCTTATGGTATTTTTAAATATTTATGGGTTTGCAACGAAATATTCCATTTAGGATTATCCATTACGTAGTCAACGATTATTGGCATAATGTCTTCTCGTTTACTCCACTCAGGTTGTAAAAATAAACGACAATTCGAATTTACTTTTATTGCATGTTCTTCTGCCCATTTTAAGTCACTGAGGTTATGAACTATCACCTTTAATTCATGGGCTTTATCGTAAACTTCTGCTTGAGGTGGAGCTGTTTTCTTTGGTGATAAGCAAATCCAATGCCAATCACCTGTTAATTGATATGCTCCAGAAGTTTCAATATATAAACGAATTCCATTGGCGATAAATTGCGATGTTAAATAATCCAAATTATACATGGATGGCTCACCTCCAGTAATCACAGCAGCTTTCGCTGGATATTTCGCTGCATTACTAACCACCTCATCAACACTTTTAACAGGATGTAAGTCTGGGTTCCAGCTTTCTTTAACATCACACCAGTGGCACCCCACGTCACAGCCTCCAATTCTAACAAAATATGCTGGTTTACCTGTATGTCTACCTTCACCTTGAATAGTATAAAATTCTTCCATTACCGGAAGCATTTCACCCTTATCTAACAACTTTTTTTGCTCTTTTTCCAAAGCCATATATCTCTTGGCAAATGTAGTAATCCTAAAGTATCAAATGACTAATAGAAGACAATAGTTAAATGGTTTTTAGGTTTATATTTGCATCAAATTTAAGTTAGATGAGCGAAGAAATAGAAAAAGTAAAATGTTTAATTATTGGGTCAGGTCCGGCAGGATATACTGCTGCTATTTATGCCGCTAGAGCAAATATGACTCCTGTATTATATCAAGGCATGCAACCTGGTGGTCAACTCACTACTACCAACGATGTAGAAAACTTTCCTGGATACCCCGATGGCGTTACTGGGCCTGAAATGATGGTTCAATTACAAGCCCAATCGGAGAGATTTGGTGCTGATGTTAGAACCGGATGGATTTCTAAAGTAGACTTTACCGGTCCTATTCATAAGGTTTGGGTAGAGGACAAAAAAGAAATTCATTGCGAAACGGTAATAATTTCAACTGGAGCAGAGGCTAAATACCTTGGTTTACCCTCTGAACAAAAATACCTTGAACTCGGTGGAGGCGTTTCAGCATGCGCTGTATGCGATGGATTCTTTTACCGCAATCAAGAAACGGTTATTGTTGGAGCTGGCGATTCGGCATGTGAAGAAGCGCACTATTTATCAAATATTTGCAGCAAAGTAACCATGCTAGTTAGACGTGATGAATTTAGAGCGTCAAAAATCATGGTAGAAAGAGTCAAAAAAACAGAAAACATAGAAATATTATATAATACGAATACTCTTGAAGTATTGGGTGATGGCGAAGGAGTTACTGGAGCCAAAGTGAAAAATAGTTTGACCGGAGATGAACAAATTATCGATTGTACTGGATTCTTTGTAGCAATTGGACACAAACCGAATACGGACATATTTAAGGGTTGGATTGACCTTGATCAAACAGGTTATATTATTGGAAAACCAGGTTCATCAAAAACAAATGTGCCGGGCGTGTTCGTTTCAGGAGATGCATCCGACAAGGAATATCGCCAAGCAATTACAGCCGCTGGAACTGGCTGTATGGCGGCTTTGGATGCGGAGCGATACATTGCAGCGCAAAATTAGACATCAATTTAAGGCGTAACAATCCATTCACATTTGTGGATGACTATATTTATTTTAGAAATCTCAACTGTTTATCATGAAAAAATTATTCCTAATACTAGTTTTTATCCCGATTTTTGGGATTTCTCAAGACGGTGATTCGTTAATGGTTCGTAAAATTTATGATGAAATACTTACCAACGGTGAATGCTATGAAAACCTTAGAAGCTTGTGTAAAGACGTTGGAGCTAGACTAAGTGGATCACCTGAAGCTGCCAAAGCCGTTGGCTGGGGAGAAGCGTTATTAAACTCCTATGAATTTGACAAAGTTTGGTTGCAAGAAGTTATGGTTCCTCAATGGAAAAGAGGCAAAAAAGAATCCTGTATATTAATTGGACAAGATGCAGTGCCTTTAAATGTATGTGCATTGGGAGGGTCTGTAAATACCAATGGAACTATTTCAGCAAAAGTAATAATGGTAAACAGCTTCGAAGAACTAGATTCTCTTGGTGAGGCTGCAATAAAAGGAAATATTGTATTCTTCAATACACCATTGGACCAAAAACAAATTAGAACTTTTAATGCATATGGAGGGTGCTACCCTTTTCGGGCTAAAGGGCCATCTAGGGCAGCAAAATATGGTGCTTTAGCTACTGTATTGAGATCGCTAAGCACAATAACAGACCACTCCCCTCACACAGGAGTAATGCGATACAAAGCTGGCATTCCGCAAATACCAGCCGCAGCTATTGGTACGGCAGATGCCGACATTCTTGAAAATGCAATGCTAGCTAAACTAGACATTAAACTTGAATTAACGATGCATTGTCAAACTTTACCAGATGTAAAGTCATATAACGTAATTGGAGAAATAACTGGGAACGAACACTCCGACAACTACGTTATTGTTGGCGGGCATTTAGACTCTTGGGATATCGGTGAAGGCGCACATGACGATGGTGCAGGAATTGTGCATTCAATTGAAGCGCTTAGAACGTTGAAAGCTATAGGTTACAAACCAAAAAACACATTACGCGTTGTTCTTTTTATGAATGAAGAAAATGGCGCAAAAGGTGCTCAGAAATATGCTGAAGAAGCTAAAGCAAAAAATGAAAAACATATTGCCGCAATTGAAAGTGACAGAGGAGGATTTACTCCGAGAGGATTCAGTATTTCTGGTACAGAAAAACAATTTAAACAATTGGAGGAATGGGAAAATATATTGATGCATTACGACTTAGAATATATCGTTAAAGGTTTTGCAGGAGTTGATATCGCTCCTTTAAAAAATGGAGAAACCGCCTTAATTGGTTTTGCGCCCGATTCTCAACGTTATTTTGATCTGCATCATTCAGAAAACGATGTTTTTGAAATGGTTCATGAACGAGAATTAAAACTCGGTGCAGCTTCTATTGCCGCTCTAATTTATTTGATTGACAAGTACGGAATATAAAAATCAAATTAGAGTTAGCTATTTATTTAAAATTGCAAGACTAACATAAAAATAAATTTTGTAATTTTACATTCCTAATATTACACTCCCCTTATAATGATTATGAAAAAATTTGCATCTTTACTTAGTTTTTCCTTAATTGCTCTATTAACTTGTGTTGGCCAAACCGTTATTTACACTACCGATTTTGGAACTGACGGAAGTTTTCCAACAGGTTATACTAATACATCACAAATACAAATTTCCCAAGTTGATCCAAGTTCTGGTTATACTGGTGCCTCAGGAGTTGATTATGTCAATTGTCTAAATAACGTAGGCGCACTTCAAACCCTTACAGTTAACCCCTCAATATCAACTGTAGGTTTCGAAAGCATTAATCTTATTTGGGGAGCGAGGCAAAATGACGCTCCTGCAATACAGCTGGAATGGAGTACAGATGGTTTTGTGACTCCATTTAAAGTTACATATACAGAAGTTGCTAATAATGATACTTGGGCTCTTGTTAATGGCGGAACAGCTATTAACTTACCTGCAGGTGCAGATGGAGCTGCAAATCTTCAATTTAGATTTTCGTATACTGGATCACTAGACGCTTTACACTATTACAAAATAGATGATTTTACTGTTGAAGGTACTTGCATAGAGCCCACCACACAGGCTTCCTCATTAGCTGCATCAATTATTGGTGATGATGCTGCATTATTGAGTTGGGACATCGGGAATGGGGCAAGTCGTTTAATTGCTATTCATGAGGCAACTGCTGTCACAG
>Ga0315332_10000964_pt1 | contig 14604 bp, 11 predicted proteins | sample M110034915metaG_FD_203455 | JGI IMG/M metagenome (GOLD analysis project Ga0315332, IMG submission 203455) | Ammonia-oxidizing marine archaeal communities from Monterey Bay, California, United States - M1 100m 34915 | ecosystem: Environmental > Aquatic > Marine > Intertidal zone | place: USA...
GAAGAGCACCTTGTATTCCACCAGCGCCCGCTCGATCTCGCGCGTGAGCTCCGCGGAGAGGGGCTTGGAGAGGTCCACCCCGCGGATCTCGGCGCCGAGACTCGGCGCTTGGGGAACCGCTTCGAAGAGCGGGAAATCGAGTCCTTCGAGGCGTTCGCGAAAAGTCGCTACGTGTCGACGCGGTCCGTAGTGAAGGGGCCGACGGGCGTCGATTTCGAGAGGGGAGGAGGCGCTGGCCATGAGTCGAGTGCCTTTCGTGTGGGGTAGGGGAAGCCGTGAGCGGGCCCTACCCAACCTCAGCCTAGCAGTACGAGAGCGATCCCGAGTACGGTGAGGCCGACTCCCGGGAGCTGGCGCCACAGGTCGTGTTCGCCCATCAGCCGGATCCCGAGCGCGACGGCGAGCAGGGCCTCGAGTTGGCCCACGGCTTTCACGTAGGCGACGAAGGTGAGGGAGAAGGCCCAGAACCAGCAGAGGCTGGCAGTGAAGCCGGACGATCCGATCAGCAGCATGCGTCGCCAGTGCACGCCCACTTCGAGGAAGGAGCGGGGTTCTTTCCAGCCGATCCAGGCGGAGAGCAAGACGACCTCGATCCAGGTCGTATGGAAGAGGGTCTGGACGGCTCCCTCGAAGAACGAGGTTTCGGGATCGAGGCTGCGGATCGCGGCACTGGCGAGCTTGATGAAGAAGCTCGCGAAGACCAATAAGACGGCGCAGAGCAGGGCCAGGACCCCGGGTCGGCCGAAACGGAAAGCGCGTCGCCAGCCTCCCTCGCCCGCCCCTCGGGTCAGATTCATGACGATGACCCCGGTCACGCAGAGCAGGATCCCGGCGGCCCCTGTCCGACTCGGAAGCTCGGCAAACCACAGGGCCCCCGCGATCGCGGTGAGTGCGACCTCGAGTTTGTGGAAGACGATCGACTCGCCGAAGCGGCCGGCCCGGAACGCGCTGACGAGTGCCACGTTGCCCAGGAGCTGGGCGAGCGCCGTGGCCAGGCAATAAGCGAAGAAAGTCGGGGAGAGCGTGGGCCAGCCGGTCTGGGCAGACACCAGGGCGGCGGCAGCAGCGGCGTAGGGGAGGCAGAACGCGAAGCGCGACCAGCTATTCAGGCTCGGGGAGATTTGGGCCGAGATCGTCTGTGCGGTCGCGTTCCGGGTGGTCTGGGCGACGGCGCCGACGAGCGCGAGGGCGATCCAGAACTCCGGCGCGGAGTCGTTCATCCCGGCGCGCCCGAGATGGAGAGCGGCCTTGCAAAACCCGCGCGGGCGGTCTCTACGCGCGCGCGAGTCGCGCAATGGGCCGCATGATCGTTGACGATCCCCATCGACTGCATGAAAGCGTAGGCGGTCGTGGGACCGACGAAGCGAAACCCACGCTGCTTCAGGGAGCGGGCCATGGCGCGCGAAGCGGGTGTCTGGCTGACTTCGAGGAGGCTCTGCTCGTCGAGCTTCGTGGGACGGTCGGCGTCGTCGGGTTCGAAATGCCAGAAGAAGGCGGCGAGGCTGCCGTACTCGTCTCGAAGTCGCCGCGCGCACTGCGCATTCTCGAGCGTGGCCTCGATCTTGCCCCGGTGGCGGACGATGCGCGCGTCACGGAGCAGGCGTTCGACACTCCGAGGCCCCCAGCGGGCGATGCGTTCGATGTCGAAATCCGCGAACGCGCGCCGGAAATTCTCGCGCTTACGCAGGATCGTCAGCCAGGAGAGTCCGGCCTGGAAGCCCTCCAAACAGAGCTTCTCGAAGAGCCGTCGGTCGTCTCCGACCGGGAAGCCCCACTCCTGGTCGTGGTAGGCCCGGTAGTCGTCTGCCTCGCCACACCAGAGACAGCGCGGTTCTTCGGTGGGGTTGGCTCGCGGCACCCGCGCTCAGCGTCCCTGGAACTTGGGGCGCCGCTTCTCGAGGAATGCGGTGAAGCCCTCACGGTAATCTTCACTCGCGAAGCAATCGGAGATGGCCTGGGCGACCTCTTCGGGGTGCTGGTCGGCTTCGGCTCGAGCGAGGTTCTGGAAGGTTTTCTTCGATGCGCGAAGGGTCATCGGCGCGTTGTCGGCGATCGATTCGACGGTCTTGCGGACGTAGGCGTCGAGCTCGGACTTGGGCAGCACCCGGTTCACGAGTCCCATCTGCTCCGCTTCCTGCGCGTCGAAGCGCCGGGCGGTCATGAAGATCTCCTTGGCGCGGGGCTCCCCCACGACCCGGCACAGGGTCGCGAGCCCCTTCTGTCCATAGCCGAGCCCCAGGCGCGCAGCCGGAACGGCGAAGGTCGCGTCGTCGGCACAGAAACGCAGATCCGCACACAGGGCGATCGCGCAGCCTCCGCCGATGCAGAAGCCGTGGATGGCGGCGATCACGGGCTTCTCGATCGCGGCGATCGCGTCGAAGGCGCCGGCGTTGTCCATCTCGTAGCGTTCGGCTTGCGAGCCCGTTCGCTGCTCGGCGAATTGTGAGATGTCCGCGCCGGAGATGAAGGCCACGTCGCCGGCTCCTCGGAGCACGACGACCCGGACCTTCGGGTCGGCATCGAGCTGGGGGCAGACCTCCTGGAGCTGGCGCCACATCTCGGCGGTCACGGCATTGCGGCGCTCGGGGTGATCGAAGACGACTTCGGCGACGGGGCCGTCGCGTTCTACGCGTAGGGATCCAGGCATCGCGCGACGATAGCGAAGCGAAGCGGGTCGGTGGCGAAGGACGCTCGCTGAGGCAATATCGAGGGGTGGCGTCCTCCACGTCACGGAACGACAAAGGATGCCCCATGAAATTCTCGATGATCTTCGAAGCGCAGATGGTCGACCCGTCGCCCGCCAACGAGCAGCAGGTGCTCCACGACAGCGTCGAGCAGGCCGTACTCGGCGACCAACTGGGTTTCGACGGCATCTGGGCCGTGGAACACCATTGCCTCACACAATACGCACATATGAGTGCGCCGGAGACCTTCCTCTCCTTCGTGGCCGGCAAAACCTCGAACGTGCGCATCGGTCACGGGGTCGTCTGCCTCCCCTTCAAGATGAACCATCCGATCAAGGTGGCCGAGCGGGTGGCGATGCTCGATGTGCTCTCCCGTGGGCGGGTCGATTTCGGCGTCGGTAAGGGCGGCACGGAGACCGAGGCCGGGGCCTTCGACGTGGACATCCCGGACATCGACCGTCAGCTCGAGACCTCGCTCCGGATGATCCCCGAGATGTGGGCCGCGGACGTCTACTCCTTCGAGAACGACATCATTCGCGTCCCCGAGCGGCGCATCCACCCCAAGCCGATGCAGCAGCCCCACCCGCCGCTCTTCCGCGCTTGTACGCGCGAGTCCACCCTCAACGAGGCCGGGGAGTGGGGGGTCGGCGCGCTTTGTCTTGGCTTCGGAGGTCCGGAGGACGTGGCCCGCAAGAACGAGGTCTACCGGGCGGCGATCAAGCGTCGCACGCCGGAGAGCCAGGTCGGCGCATTCGCGACGGATCGTCTCTCTGCGCTCTGCCCTGCGATCGTGCTCGACGACGGGGTGGAGGCACGGGCCATCGGCCATCGGGGCCAGCGCTTCTTCACGGAGTCGATCAACCACTTCTATCAGGGCGGCCCGATGCCCTCGACCCCGCCCGAGGACGAAGACTCGGCGGAGTATCTGAGGCAGCAGGGTGAGGCCTTCGTCGCCTATCTGAACGAGGAGAAGATCGAAGCCGGGAGCGAAGCGACGGGGCTCTACAACCCGAACCACGCCTACGGCACGGTCGCCGACGCGATCGGCTACGTCGAACGCCTGCAGGAAGCGGGCGCCGACGAAGTGATGTTCCTCGTGCAGATGGGCAGCGTGCCCCAGAAGGCCGCGCTGCGAACGATCGAGCTGCTGGGCAATGAGGTGATCCCTCGCTTCCGCTAGTCGCGTTCTTTGGGGACGTCACGGGGGTGTAGGCCGGGTGCCGGCGTGGCTCGGCCTCGAGTCGGGATCTAGGGTCGGATGGCAACGGCGCTGGGCTGTGTTGACCCGGCGTGATCGGCGTGGTTGGCGTCGTCGGCGTGAATCCAGGGAGCGACCCCGGTGTCGGGCCAATCCGTCTCGATACCGAGCATCGCGGCGAAGGCGCGGGGCACGCCGCGCAGTGCGGGTCGGCCCTCTGCTCGTCCGACGGGGACGTCGCCTCCGCGTACGAAGAAAAGAGCGTCCTCTTCGTGCTGCATCGACGATCGGATGCCGTGGTCAGAGAGGAAGACCAGCTGGTCGTCCTCGTCGAGCAGGGCGTCGAGCGCCGCGAGGCGCTCGTCGATGTAGCGATAGGCCGCGAAGAGCGGCCCCACGGCGTCGTCCTGGCCGCGCCCGTCGATCGCCGCGAAGTGGACGTGGGTGATCAGGTCCAGCGCCTCGAGTCGGAGGAAGAGGAAGTCGATCTCCGGGTCGCGGGCGATGGCTTCGGCGGCGTCCATCTCTGCGGCGATCGTCTCTGCAAATTTCTGGGTCTGGGCGTCGTGCTCGAGCGCTGGGTATCGCGCCCGCTCCGCGGCCTCGAGGCGACGGTAGGCCCGGGGGCTCGGGAGGTCGCGGCGAAGGCTGCCGGGCCCGATGATCTGCGCGTGACGTCCGGTTTCGATGTCGCCGTGGGCGAGCAGCATGTTGGCGGTCACGTGTTGTCTGGCGGCCAGGGTGTCGAAGAGGTTGGCTTGCTCGGGAAGGACCCAGGACAGGAAGTCCACCGGATTTCGGCCGACCGATTCGAGGCCACCGAGTTCGAGCCCGAGGCGGTGGATCCAGCTCAGACCGTCGCGCGCCTCGCCCTGGCCGGAGGGCCAGACGAGCGACTGCATGGCCGCGGCGGTGAAGGCGGGGCGGCTCTCGAGGACCGCTCGGTAGCCCTCCTCGAAGAGCAGGTCGTGAAAGGGCAGCTCCTCTCGGGCCCGGAGGTATTCCGTCAGGCGCCAATCGCCGCAATCCGAGAGAATTGCGAAGACGCGACGGCGACCGTCTGCAGCTCGCCGTTCGCCGATGGGGTCGACTGGTGGGAGGGGAGCGTCCCGTGGGACCCAATCGGCGCGTACGTCGACGGGGGCGCCGGTCGAGGGCCAGATCGATCCCGACGCGCCGATCTGACCCGATGCGTCCAACAGCACCCAGCGCAGGGGATGGCGTCCGAGCGACCGGGTCAAGAGGTTTGGGCCCGGGCTTTCGACGGGCAGGTGCTGGTAGCCCGCGTCCGGGGGCTGGCGCGAATCAGGGCTGACGAGCCAGGTGCCGCCGCGCGCCTCGCCGGGGGCGTGAAGCCGGATCGTCGTCGCTGCGTTGGGGGTCGGCGCCCCGGATGCCTGGTTCACCGCGCGCACGATCTCCTCGCGGGTGATGCCCTCGAGCGAGACGACCTCGGCCGCCGCGTCGTACGCCTCGAGCGCGAGGTCGGGGCGCCCGGCGGCGAGCTGCTCGGTGATCAGGCGACGGTGCAGCCCCCAGACCAGTTGGCGGTCACGCAGTCGGGTCTGGGTCTGGAGGGCCGCCTCTAAGAGTTCGATCGTGTCGCGCTCGGGCTCACGAAGATGAGCGACGCTCAGTCGCAGGGCATAACGCGCGTCGAGATCGACCGGGTCCCAGCCCAAGCCGCGCCAGCGCGCGAAGCTGGCCTGGACGCCGAGCAGGTCGTTCGAACGTGCCTGGGCTTGGATACGCGACTCGAACCAGGGGAGCAAGAGGGGATGCTCGGAGGGGGGCGGCTGCGCGCCGAGTACGCGGAGGGCATCGGCATAGCGTGCGCGACGGTTCCATCCAAGCGAGAGCACGAGCCGTTGTGGCATCGATTCGAGACTTTCGTCCAGCCGCGCCTCGAGTTTCGTGAGGACCTCGTCCTCGCCCTCCACCTGGCTGCGAAGCATGACCTCGAGCTGGAGCAGGTCGAGGTCGTCGCGGTGACGGGGCGCCGCCCGCGCGGCGAGCGCCCGCGCGGCCGGGAGGCGGTCTTCGCGCTGCCAGGTGCGGAGCATCAATTTGCTCAAGACCGGGTGAGGCACCCAGTCGTTGGCTTCCGGCGAGCTCAGGAGCGGCGAGAGGAGCTCCGTACAGGCGTCCCGTTCGCCGAGTGAGAGCATTGCGATACAGCGGCATTCCGCGATCTCGCGCCCCGGGCCGACCGCGGAGGCACCCTGCTCGGACGCGGCGAGGGCATGGGTGAACCGCTCTTCGTCGACCGCGCGGCAGACGCTGCGGGCCTGCTCGTCGCGTGTCCCTCCGCTACAGGCGAGACTCAGCAATGCGATCACCAGAACCCGTGCAGCCGCGCGTTTTCTGATCATGGTGCGCTCGGGGTGAGTTGCGCCGAGAGGCGCACGCGGCGCGGGCCCTCGGGACGGATCTGCAGATCGATTCGCGAGAAGAGTGCCCCGAGCGTGACTTTCCCTGTCTGCGCTTGGCGGCGTCGGTCGCTGCGTTCGATCCGGTCCAGTTGGAGTTCGAGGCGGGTGCCGGGCGTAGACGCGGTCAGGTCGGGGGCCGCCGAGACCGGGGGAGGGCCGATCGTCGCCTCGATCGCGTCGCCGTGATAGCCGATCACGAGGGCGCGCGGCGTCACGACCCAACAAGGTTCGAGTTCAGGAAGGATCGGGAGATCGAAAAAACAGCCGCCTTCGGCATTGGTGCCGTCGGCCAGTCCGAAGCGACGGGACGTGCGGCGGATCGGCCAGGTGGCCTCGAGCTGGTCGAGCGCTTCGCTCAGGGCAGGGAGGAGGGCGGCTTCGGCGCGATGGTGCAGCGCGGCGACGGCCAGCGGGACTTCTCCCCCTTCGATCGGAGGCAGCAGTGCCAGTTCCCATGTTCCGGAGAGCAGGGCGCCTTCGAGTAGGCGGCCGCGGAGCGCGAAGAGCCGGTCGGCCTGACTCTCAGGGGGCAGGAAACGCGTGAGGCGGAGCCCTCCCTGCGGCCGCCCTCGGGCATAGAGCCAGCTCGAGGCCCTCGACAGCACGGACCTCGCGGGAGGCTCCGCGTCGGGGATCAAGAGCGCGAGCGGGCCGTCCGCCTCGGGCATCACGGCGAGGCCCTCGATGGAGAGACCGCCGGCTGGGTCTACGTCGAGCCGGAGCTCGAGACGTCCGTCCTGGCCAATGGGCCAGAAGAGGATTCCGTCCGAGGTGCCCCGATGCTCGGCGAGGAGCTGTGCGAGCGAGGGGTCGAGCCTTTCCGAATCGGCGCATTCGAGCAGGGGCGGTGTCGGGTCGTTGGCTTCGCCATATGCGCGCAGAAGAGCACAGCCGTGCGCGCGATCCAGCCAGGCGCGAGAGGTCGCTGCCAGCGGGGTGCCCTCGAGGCGGACGCTTTGGGATAAGAACCGCGTCAGCGCGGCGGCATCGAACTCCACGGCTCGATTTCGGAGTCGTGGATCGTCGACGTCCGGCGGAGCACAAGCGAGCGTGAGCGCAGCGGCCCCGACGGCCGCGACGATGGCGAAAAGGCGCTGCCACAGCATGGTTGACTCCGCCGAAGGGAGCGCACGCGATGCGGCTCCACACGCAACTCATCGGCAGATCGAAGCGTGAAGCTGAGGGGTTCTCAGCCCCCCGGCGGAGTCGCCCTGGGCTCCCCGGCTGGGCGGGGCCTACTCTGGGACGGAGGTGCGAGAACCGTTTGGCGAGGCCTCTTCGCGGCTTTCCTCCTCGAGTTCTCGGGAGTAGAGCAGACGGCCCTCGCGCCAGGTCGCGGCGACGTGGCGAGCCGTGAGGCGCTGGCGGGCGGCTTGCCAGCCGACCCCGAGGAGGCAGAGGTCGGCGGGGTCGCCCACGAGGAGCGGGGGGCGTCGTTCGAGTGCGCCCGCGCGCTGGCGGATCCGGTCGGGCAAAAAGAGGGCGAGGGCGGACTCGGGGGAGAGGCGCTCGTCGGGACCCAGCACGATCCCCCGGTTCGTTCGCCGTTGCACGGCCGCGCGCATCGCGCGCCAGGGGTCGGCGACTCCGAAGGGAGCGTCGGTGCCCCCGCGGAGCGAGACGCCGGCTGTGAGCCAGCTTTGCAGCCGGTAGAGGTGAGGCTGGTCTCTGGCTTCGACTTCTGCGAGATAGTCATCCCCGCGCTCGCGGATGAAGTGGGGCTGCGTGACGATGGCGACGCCGAGATGCGCAACCGCCCGCAGCAGCTCGGGCGGCGCAACGGATGCGTGCTCGAGGCGGTCTCCGGCCGACGCTCCGGCGGATTCCAGGGCGGCGAGCGCGAAGTGGGCCTCGACCCGGGTCACGGTGTGGAAGGCGACCGGGCGCCCGGCGGCGTGCGCGCGCGCGATGCGCTCGCAGAGGGTCTCGAAGGGGGGTAGCGCCGGTTCGTCGAGCATGATCTTGTGCGCGGCGAGTTGTAACGCGGACGTGCCGGGGGCAGACGTGTCCAGGCGCCCCATCATCTCCACACGTTGGGGCAGCGCGCCTCGCTCCTGTGCCGACCGCAAGAGCGCCCATTCGGCCTCGCCGTTGGTGGGCGTGCAGTCCGTCACCTGGGTAACGCCGAGCCGGGAGAGAAGCCTTCCGACGGGGGCAAGGTCGGGCGGTCCAGTACTGGGCCAGCGCTCCCTCAGCCAGTCGTCGGCGCGAAAGATCCGTCCCGTGACGCGTCCCGCGGTGTCGCGCTCGAGTCCGCTCTCGCTGGACGAATCGAGGTCCAATGCCTTGATCGCGCGAGAGTTGAGGAACCACATGGCTCCGCTGCGGTGCTGGATCCGGACCGGGATGTCTGCGCGCATCGCGTCGATCGCATCGCGATTCAGGGGCCCCGCGACGGACTCGAAATAGCCTGTGCCCCGAATCCAACCGCGCGCTGGGAGGGCGCGCCGGAGGGCCTGCGTGAGCGCGTTGAAATCGGGTACGGCCGAGGGCCCGCAGTCGAGCGAGGCCAGCTTCGCCGCGAGCGCCTGGAGGTGGATGTGGTGGTCGTGGAGTCCGGGCAAGAGCGCCCCGGCCCGCGCGTCGAGGGTCGCTTCGGCGTCGGAGGCCACCAATCCGCGGCCGATCTCGGCGATGCGCGCCCCTCGGATGCGCACGTCGAAACGACCGCTGGCGAGCTCGGCGTCGCGGATCAACACGGGTCGCGGGTCCAGGCATCGACGCGCGCGGGAGAGGGCCGGCAGAGCGCGGGCGCGCGGCCACGCACCGCGCGCGCCCGAGGAGCGGCCACGTCCACGGGTCCATCGGGTCCGACGACGCGCCAACCCTGCGGGCCGCGTTCGACTTCCAACGGGGCCTGCAGGGCAGCCGGGCGTGCCGCGCGCGCCGCGACGTCGCGCAGAGAGACATCGAGCAATCCGCCCCGCCCCTGGCTCCGATGCCAGAGGATCAGGGCCGCGACGTGCAGTCCCGTGAGCGGGTCGGCGACCGCGTCGGCGCAAAAGGAGGGAGCTCGTGCGCCGGGCGACCAGGCGAGCCCCGCCGCGACCCCCGCATCATCGCCGAAGGCGACCCATTCTTGGTCGCGGCCGTAGCCGGTGATCGAGACCCAGAGCCGCCCAGCTCGCGCCGCGACCCAGCTCTGCGCGTCGTAGCCGAGTTGGCTCAGGGCCCGCGGGCGAGCGCTCTCGAGGACGATGTCGGCGCTCTCGAGCAAGCGTTCGAAGATCGGGCGGTCGGCGGGCGACCGCAGGTCGAGGGCCGCCCCTTGCTTGCCCTGATTGACGAGGTCGAAGAAAGCGGCCGGTCCCGAGCGGGCACCATCGGGGCGTGCGGGGCTCTCGACCTTGAGAACGTCGGCGCCCGCCTCGGCGAGGAGCGCGCCAGCGAGTGGCCCTGCCCACAGCGTGGAGAGGTCGAGCACGCGAGGGCGGGACGGGTCCGAGCCCTCGTGTCCGCGCTCGGATTCCAGCCTGCGCAGGAAGAAGGGGCGTTCGTCGATGATTCGGGAGGGCGCCGGAGCCGCGGCGAGGCCCATCAGCCGGGCGCGCTCGACCAATTCCGCCGCGTCCCGATCGGCGAGGAGTGCGGCGATGCGCCGCCAGCTGCGATCGTCTCCCGCCTCAGGCGGGTCCATTGAGGTTTCGAGCCAGGCCGGGATCAGGCGCCAGTCGTCCTCGCGCGGAAGGTTCAAGGCGAGCCATCCCCGCCCCGTTTGCAGCAGCCGGCCGCTGCCGCCCGCGGTTTCTTGGCCCGCGCGTTCGAGGCCGGCGATCGCCGCGCGCTCTCCGAGCAGGGCGGCCCAATCCCGCCCGGCCCAGCGGGCCCCGGGCGCGAGTTGCTCGATGACCGCGCCGGTTCCCTGTGCGGCGCTGGCCAGCGGACCCGGCGCAAAGCGGGGGGGGGACCCGTCTGGCCCACTCAGAGCCATCGCGCCGCTGCGCGCCCATTCGAGCGCGTCTCTTTCGTCCGGAGCGCGTTTCTTCCCGGTCGGTGCGCCGTCACCGTCGCAGGCTCCGAGCAGCCCTCGGGCATACTCGTCCGCCAGGCCGGAGCCGGTCGATCCGTGAACGATCTCGGGGAGTTGGGGGTCGTGAATCATGTTCGGCTCGAAGCTCGATCACGTTAGCATTCGGGATTTGGAACCCGTATGCTGGCCTTCCCCGTGACCCGGGCTCGGCGCCCAGGGTCGTCGGCACTCGGTGGGACGACGGCGGTGAGGATCGTGTCGGTCCGTCGGTTCCGGGGTGGGAGCATCAAACCAACCAAGCCTCGTCGGCGAAGCCGACGAGAAGAGGATCCAGAGGAGTCATGGCATGGCGGTGTTGAAGGCCGGGAGCCGATTGAAGAGCGCGGTCTGCAGCTCGGAGCTGATGGTAGTGGTGGCGCCAGCGGGCGATGTGAGTCTGACCTGCGGTGGGGCCTCGGTCCTGGAACTCGGTGCCGATGCGCCGGCGGGGGGCGAGGTCGATCCCGCTCACAAGACCGGGACCCAGATGGGCAAGCGGTATACCAACGAGGCGGGTGACATCGAAGTGTTGTGCACGAAGCCGGGCGAGGGCAGCCTCGCTGCGGATGGCGTCGCGCTGGAGATCAAGGGCGCGAAGCCGCTGCCTTCGTCTGACTGATCGATCGGCACGCCCGGGGCAACGGCCCTCGCTGCGGATCATGCCTGCGTGATGCGCCGCGAAGCTGTGCTGCGCGGGGCCTCGCGATTCGTGTGGGGGCCGTAAACGCGGAGAGAGTGGGAACGAGACGGTTATGAACCTGATGATGCTTCTCGAGATGGCGGCGGGCGCTTACGGCGACCGCGTCGCGTTCCAGAACGGCGCCGACGAGCTGACTTATCAGCAGCTCTTCGACGCGGCGGGCGTGCTTGCGGAGGACCTGTCCGATGGACGTACGCAGCATTTGGCGATGCTCGACGAAAGCAGCCTGGCGCTCCCGATCGCGGTCTTTGGCGCTTCGTGGGCGGGGGTTCCCTTTGCTCCACTCAACTATCGACTGACGGACGGTGAGCTGGATTCGCTCGTGAGTCAGCTGCAGCCGGGACGACTGGTGACCGATGCGGCACGGGCCGGGCGGCTCGGTGCGAGGATCGACGCGTCCGAGGGCGATCATTTCGTGGCGGTCTCGACGACGGACGATCTGTTGGCGCGCGCGCGCGCCGAAGGCGCGGCGGCCAGGGAAGAGCCCTGGTCGATGGAGATGGACGACACGGCGATCCTGCTCTTCACGAGTGGCACGACGGGCGCGCCGAAGGCGGCCGTGCTGCGTCAAAAACATCTGGTCTCCTACGTGCTCGGCTCGGTCGAGTTCATGGGCGCCGATGAGAACGACGCTTCTCTGTCCTGCGTGCCGCCCTATCACATTGCGGGCATGGCCGGCATCGTGAGCGCGGTCTACTCGGGGCGGCGCGTCGTGCAGATGCCGAGCTTTACGGCGGAGGACTGGATCGAGACGGCGCGCCGACAGGAAGTCAGCCACGCGATGGTCGTGCCGACGATGCTGGCGCGGATCGTCGATGTGCTCGAGGCGCAGGGGGACGCGAGCTTGCCCCACCTCCGCAACCTCGCCTACGGCGGCGGGAAAATGCCGCAGTCGGTGATCGAGCGGGCGATGGAGCTCTTCCCCGAGACGAACTTCACCAACGCGTATGGCCTCACCGAAACGAGCTCGACGATCTCGCTGCTCGGCCCCGACGATCATCGCGAAGCCATGGCGACCCAAGAAGAAGCGATCCGTCGCCGGATCGTCTCGGTCGGTCAACCGCTGCCGACGATCGAGGTGAGCATCCGCGACACCGAAACCGAAGAGGAACTTCCCGCCGGCGAGCGTGGCCTGATCTTCGTGCGCGGCGAGCAGGTCTCCGGCGAATACCGTGGCAAGGGCAGCCTGCTCGACGCCGAGGGCTGGTTCAATACGCGAGATGGCGGCTACCTGGACGACGGGGGCTACCTCTTCCTCGAAGGTCGGATGGACGACGTGATCGTCCGCGGCGGTGAGAATATGTCCCCGGGCGAGATCGAGGACGTGTTGCTGACCCACGCGTCGGTGCTCGACGCCTGCGTGATCGGGGTGCCGGACGAACAATGGGGCGAGGCGGTGGCCGCGGCGATCGTGCTTCGCAAGGACACGGAGGCCTCGGTCGCCGAGCTGCAGCAATGGGTCAAGGATCGGCTGCGCTCTTCCCGTACGCCCGAGCGCGTCGAGTTCTGCGAAGAACTCCCCTACAACGAGACGGGCAAGCTACTTCGTCGCAAGGTCCGTGAGGCGATGCAGGAGCAGGGCTGACCGCGTGGCACCGGCAGCCGTGGCCGTCCGGTCCGTCGAGGCGTTCGGGCGCTTCCTGATTGCACCGGACGCTGCAGAGCGGCTCTCTGCGGTGGGGTCGGACGAGGCCGATCGGGGTCCCGGCGTCGTGGTGGTCGACTTGGCGGGGGCCTCGGCGGACGAAGTCTCGCGCTGGCGAGTGCGGCTGGAAGAGAGTCTGCCGACGCTCCCCTGTGTCACCATTGCGATTGGTCCGGGACAGAGCGAAGCGTGCCGTCGGTTGGCCGAGGGCTTCGACGCGGTCGTGGCCTCCCACGACGCGGTCGCCTCCCTCTTGTCCGGTTTTGCGCAGACGCCCATTGCGGCGCTCTGCTTCGTTCAGCTGCTGCGCGCGGCGCCGCGGCGCAGCATCTATGAGGCCCTCGTCGCGGAGTCCTTCGTCTACTCCACGCTGCAGTCCGGGGCCGAGTTTCGCCGCTGGCTCACGGCGTGGCAGGAGCGCGCTCGGAAGCCGGTCCGTGAGGAAGGTCCGGCGTGTCGGATCGAGCGCGATCGCGGCCGTCTCGAGATCTATCTCACGCGCCCCGAAAAACACAACGCGTTCTCGCGGGCGATGCGAGACGAGCTGAGTGAGGCGCTCCAGCTGGCGCTGGCGGATCCTTCGATCCGGGAGGTCGTGCTCGCCGGGGAAGGAGACTCCTTCTGCAGTGGTGGCGACCTCGACGAGTTCGGGAGCTTCCCCGACCCGGCGCAGGCCCACGCGATTCGCACGACGCGCAGCCCCGCGCTCCTGCTCTCGCAGTTGGTCGACCGGGCCCGGGTCCAGGTCCAGGGAGCCTGCATCGGCGCGGGGGCCGAGCTGCCGGCCTTTACTGCGCGGGTGGTCGCGGAAGAGGGCGCTTTCTTCCAGCTTCCGGAGGTGGGGCTCGGCCTCGTGCCCGGAGCCGGGGGGACCGCCAGCCTGCCGCCGAGGATCGGTCGTCAGCGCACGGCGTGGCTCGGCCTCTCGGGGGCCCGGATCGACGCCGGCACGGCGCTCGATTGGGGGCTGGTCGACGAGGTTCGACTCGGGCAGTCTCTCGGCCCCTGACCGCGCACGTCGGGACGGGTCGAGGAACCAAACAGCACAGGGCGTCCAAATGCGCCGAGGAGTCACGATGGGCGGACCGCTCGAGGGGATCAAGGTCGTTGAGATGGGGGTGTGGGTTGCGGGACCGGCGGCCGGTGGAATCCTCGCGGATTGGGGCGCGGACGTCGTCAAGGTCGAGCCTCCGGGCATCGGCGATCCGGCGCGACTCTTCCAGCACATGCTGGGAGGGGACCTGCCCATCAACCCGGTCTTCGAGAACGACAACCGCAGCAAGCGCAGCGTCGTGGCGGATCTGCGCCAGCCCGAGGGACTCGAGATCGCGATCGACCTGATCCGAGAGGCCGACGTCTTCCTCTCCAATGTCCGTCCGGCGGGCCTGGCCCGGCTGGGACTGGGTCCGGAGGAGCTCTGTGCGCGTTTCCCGAAGCTGATCTACACGATCGTCACCGGATACGGGCTGGATGGTCCGGATGCCGATCGTGCGGCCTACGACATCGCGGCTTTCTGGGCACGGTCCGGGATCGCTCATTCCCTGACCCAGCCAGGCTCGCATCCGCCCCACCAGCGCGGCGGGATGGGCGACCACAACGCCGGTCTGGCGGCGGCCGGTGGGGTCTGCGCGGCGCTCTTCAGTCGAGAGAAGACCGGGAAGGGCCAAATCGTTTCGACCTCGTTGCTGCGGGAAGGGCTCTATACGCTTTCCTTCGATCTCTCCGTGGCGCTCCGCTATGGCCTTTCGATCCAGCCGGGCAATCGCAAGACGGCAGGCAACCCCGCGATCAACAACTATTGCGACTCGGAGGGGAATTTTTTCTGGATCGTCGGCCTCGAGGGCGAACGCCACTGGCCGCCCTTGGCTCGGGCGGTGGGTCACCCGGAGTGGCTCGAGGATCCTCGCTACAGCGATCCGCGGGGGCGGGCGCAGAA
>Ga0315332_10000965_pt1 | contig 14604 bp, 9 predicted proteins | sample M110034915metaG_FD_203455 | JGI IMG/M metagenome (GOLD analysis project Ga0315332, IMG submission 203455) | Ammonia-oxidizing marine archaeal communities from Monterey Bay, California, United States - M1 100m 34915 | ecosystem: Environmental > Aquatic > Marine > Intertidal zone | place: USA...
CGGGTGGATTTACACCCTCGATGATGATGATTCCATTCCGCCACAGCTGCACTGCAAAATCAACGGACACGACGCGGGCGGCATTCGCACCCTGGCGTTTCTACCCGATTCACCTTACGTTGTAACGGGTGGAGCGGATGGAGCTGCCATCGCATGGAACTGGCAGCCGCAGCGAACACAAACGCCCGGCCTGCAGGCATACGAAGCCTACCAGTTTCTTGTGGATGGCGACGTTCGCGCACATCGCGCCCCGATTAATTCGCTGGCGGTGTCGTCAGCCGGAAACATCGCGACCGCCAGCGACGACGGTACGTCCATCGTCTGGAAAAATCCATTCAGGCAATAGTTGCGCCGGTCGGTTTGCTCAGTACACAATCGCTCCTTCTGTTCCGTTGCTCATCACCGATGAAGGGCAGTTGTCAGACAAAGCCGGCGTGACCTGGTTACAGGTGTACGAGGCAGAGCGATGCTGTTTGTGACTTCGCGCACGACGACGATAACAACATCTGCAACTGTCTGGGTTGGGTTGCTGCGAACTGTTTGAAGACGGCGTTACATTGCATTCGAACGTGATGATTTGCGGGCGGAAACTGTGCCTCCCGCGGGTGAGTGGAACACGCTGTGCTGCGCGAAGAATGTCTGAAAGTGTCGCAGTGGACTAATAATGATCGGGCTTTCGACAGGCAGGGTGAAAAGAGAACAAAACGTGAGACGTTCGGATGTGGATGACTGGGAGGAAACAGAAGACAGAGATTTTGTCGACGGACGAATTCAGGGAATCTCAGATGTTTTTCTGGTCAATTCATTCTTGTGTTCCGATCTAATAAGCATACAAGATTTAGTGTTGACAGTTTTGTAAAGCCCACTATATTGCGAACAGCTGCGGAAAACTGATTGTCTGCCACAATGGCATTGACCGTCACAAAGTGTTGTCGCTGGCCTACTTGAGTGGGTGAGCGGCGAGTGGTTTGACAAGGTTGCAAACGTTAATATCCTGCCCCTGCATGGACGCCAATTTTCGACAGGAGGTCGACCTCACAAGCCAGCCGGAAATCTTCACACCGACTGTCAGACTTCGGTGTTCCTTCTCAACGAACCAGTGTGCCATTGGCGTGGTCGTTGAGTACCCCCCCCATGGCAGTTTCTTTTCTCTTTTCGCTGCGCTGTTTGTGATTGTACGGAGTTATGGAGTCGTCCTTGATCAGGCGACTGTTTTCACTTTTTGATGGAACATCTGCGCAAGATGCGCAGCTTTCACCTGGACGAAAGATAGGAGAAGCATCGAATGATTCGTGCACGATCGGAATGGGTTGTCCGCAAACGAGATGGTCGCGTGGTACCGTTTGATGACGGTTTAATTGGCCGAGCAATCGCCAACGCATTTCGCGCAGAATTGAATCTTGCCGATGGTCAGCCACTGGATGAAAAGACGGATCGGGAAATTCGTGAGATTACTGAGGAGATTTCCGGGACTGTCGCTGATCAGGCAGCGTCAGACGACGGTATTGACGTAGAGACTGTGCAGGACACGGTAGAATTGCTGCTGATGAAGCGGGAGCATTACCGGGTTGCTCGTCGATATATCGTCTACCGTGCTGAACATGAAAAGATTCGCGTACTCATGCAGCCTGAAGGGCCGGAGGACGAGGCAGAAGCATCGCGCCCTCGGGTGTCCATTAAGCTGGAAGACGGGGTTTCCGTTCCGTTTGATGCCACACGAATTCGTCGCCGATGCGAACTTGCATGTGCGGGACTGGATGACTGTGATCCCGAAGTGTTGCTTCAGGAAGTCGTAAAGTCGACCTTTGACGGTATTTCCATAGCGGAAATCTATCGAGCAATGATCCTTGCGGCCCGGGCGCGTATTGAGATTGATCCGGCTTACGATATTGTTGCGGCTCGATTGTTGCGAATGGTGATCGCCAACGAAGCGTTGGGCAGCGCACCGGCTGATGCCGCCGACTTCGATAAGCTCTATCGCAATCAGTTTGAGCACTATGTGATTGACGGTATCGTGGCTGATCGGTTGACTCCGGATCTGCGTAAATACGATCTGACACAGCTGGCCTCAGCGTTGAAACCGGATAATGACAGTTTATTCAAATATCCCGGGATGCAGGCCGTCTACGATCGGTACCTGCTGCACATTGACGGTCGGCGGATTGAGACGCCGCAGTACTTCTGGATGCGAGTCTCCATGGGGCTGGCCATTAATGAGGAGCACCGGGAAGAGCGAGCGATTGAGTTTTACAACATGCTGTCGAGCATGCGGTTTACGTCCGCGACTCCTACGCTGTTCAATTCGGCCACCATTCATCCGCAGCTGAGTTCGTGTTACCTGTCGACGGTCACCGACGATCTGGACCACATCTTTAAGTGTGTTTCGGACAATGCGAAGCTTAGTAAATGGGCCGGAGGACTGGGCAATGACTGGACCAGCATTCGTGCCACTAATTCCTATATTAAGGGAACTAACGGTCGCAGCCAGGGAGTCATTCCGTTTCTGAAGGTCGTCAATGATACGGCCGTCGCCGTTAATCAGGGAGGCAAACGAAAAGGCGCTGTCTGTTCGTACCTTGAAACGTGGCACATGGATCTGGAAGAATTTCTTGATCTGCGGAAGAACACGGGTGATGACCGCCGTCGTACTCACGATATGCATACGGCAAACTGGATTCCCGACCTGTTCATGAAGCGTGTTCAGCGAGAAGGGGACTGGACATTATTCAGTCCGGATGATGTACCGGATCTGCACGATCTGGTGGGCAAGGCGTTTGAAGATCGCTATGAGCATTATGAACGGCAGGCTGACCAGGGAAAAATTGAAATGTTCCGTCGGATGCCGGCCGTGGAACTGTGGCGTAAGATGCTGACTCGCGTCTTTGAGACAGGTCATCCGTGGATTACATGGAAGGATCCGTCCAACGTGCGGTCGCCACAGGATCATTGTGGTGTTGTCCACAGCAGTAATTTGTGTACTGAAATTCTGTTGAATACATCAGCAGACGAAACAGCAGTCTGTAATCTCGGGTCGATCAACCTTCGTAAACATGTGGTTGCCGGCCAGTTGGACATGCAAATGCTGGAGGACACGGTTCGGACAGCCATGCGGATGCTCGATAATGTTATCGACATCAACTATTACCCGACCGACGAAGCTCGTAACTCCAATCAAAAGCATCGACCTGTTGGTTTGGGTCTGATGGGTTTTCAGGATGCTCTGGTGGCCATGAACTACAGCTATGCCAGTGAGGCTGCTGTGGACTTCGCGGACCGAAGTATGGAAGCCATTTCCTACTTTGCGATTCTTGCATCCAGCGATCTGGCAGCAGAACGAGGAACGTATGCCTCATACACCGGATCGAAATGGGATCGCGGACTGCTGCCGTTCGATACGATGGAATTGCTGGAAAGTGAGCGAGGAGTTGCCATCGATGTGGACCGATCGTCGCACATGGACTGGGAGTTTGCTCGGAAGTCGATTGCCGAAAACGGCATGAGAAACAGTAATTGCATGGCGATCGCTCCGACTGCCACGATCTCCACGATCATCGGCGTGTCTCAGTCGATTGAACCGATCTACAAGCATCTGTATGCGAAGAGCAATCTGTCCGGCGAGTTTACTCATGTGAACACCACTCTGGTCAACGAGCTTAAGGAACGTGGCTTGTGGGATGCCGAGATGCTGAACGATCTGAAGTACTTTGACGGAACTCTGACGGATATTCCGCGAATTCCGGCAGATGTTAAAGCTCGCTATCTGACGTCATTCGAAGTCGATTCGAAGTGGTTGATTGAGTGTGCTGCACGACGTCAGAAGTGGATCGATATGGGACAATCATTGAATCTGTATATGTGCGAACCCAATGGTCGTAAACTGCATGACATGTACATGCTGGCGTGGCAGAAAGGTTTGAAAACGACCTACTATCTGCGGACTCTGGCAGCGACACACATCGAAAAATCGACTGTCGATGTTAACAAATACGGTGTTCAGCCTCGCTGGATGAAGAGCAAGAGCGCGTCTGATGACATTCAGGTGAGCCGGGGAACTGACAATCAGCTGCGTACTGACGCTGCCGCCGACGCCAAGGCGCCACATCCCGTTCCGGCGACTGATATGACGAATGTGCAGGCCTGCAGTCTGGATGATCCGGATTGTGAAGCCTGCCAATAATCAAAGTTCCTGGCCCAGGCGAAAGGGAGTCACCCCTGATTTTCTTTCGCCTGCGTTGTTGCTGCCCCTGCCGACGATAATTCTGAACTTTTCAAATCACCATATCACAAGGATGAATAGCTATGGCAACTGCCCCAACTCCTGCCACTGAAGAAGAAATACTGGTTGGTGCTGATGGTCGATTCAAAGCGACCGAAAAACGACTGATCAACTGTGCTCAGGTTGATGTTAATCAATTGATGCCGATCAAGTACAACTGGGCCTGGGAGCACTATCTCAACGGTTGCGCCAATCACTGGATGCCAACTGAAGTGCCGATGAATCGAGATGTCGAAGTCTGGCGGTCCAGCAAACTGACAGACGACGAACGTCTGGTCATCATGAGAAACCTGGGATTCTTTTCGACAGCCGAATCACTTGTCGGGAATAACCTTGTCCTGGCCATCTTTAAACACGTGACCAATGCAGAATGTCGCCAGTATCTGCTGCGTCAGGCCTTCGAAGAAGCGGTACACAGTCATACGTTTCTGTACATTGTCGAGAGCCTGGGCCTGAGTGAAGGTGAAGTCTTCAATATGTATCGTGAGATCCCCACGATCGCGAAGAAGGACGCCTTTGAAATGGAACTGACGGCTGAGGTGCTTGATCCCGAGTTTACGACCGATACGGTCGAGAATCAGCAGGTGTTCCTGAAGAACCTAATTGGCTACTACGTCATTATGGAGGGGATCTTCTTCTATAGTGGCTTCGTGATGATGCTGTCATTTCACCGCCGCAACCTGATGTGTGGTGTCGGTGAACAGATGCAGTACATTCTTCGTGACGAAACGATTCACCTGAACTTCGGTGTGGATCTGATCAACGGCATTAAGTCTGAAAATCCGGAATTGTGGACTCCTGAATTCCAGCAGGAGACGATCGATCGCATCAAGACCGCCGTTGAACTGGAAATTGATTACGCTGAAGAGTGTCTGCCACGTGGCGTGCTGGGACTCAATGCCGGGCTGTTCCGGGACTATGTGCAGCATGTTGCTGATCGTCGGCTGGAGCGAATCGGTCTGCCGGTTCAGTTCAATTCACCGAATCCGTTCCCGTGGTTGAGTGAAACTATCGATCTGAGCAAGGAAAAGAACTTCTTTGAGACTCGGGTTACTGAATACCAGACCGGCGGCGCACTGAGCTGGGACTGACGAACGGCCCATGAATGCTGAATGTCGGCCATCAGAAGCCCGGCTCGGGGCCCTTAACATGGGCCTGGGACGGGCTTTTCTGCAGTGGCGGCATGCACCAGCGATTGCGGTGTGATGAGCGACGGCATTTTTTTCGTGTTGGCCTTTCATTACTACGCGGCAGCGACGGTGCACAGGCCGCCGGACTGTGGTTACCTGAATGCGGCGAACGTCTGACGTGGGACCGGTAACTTCAAATCGACGTACCTCTTTCATGCGGTGCGTCTTTAAGTCCACCTCTGGAATGCAGGTGCGTCGCTCAGGACGCCGGGGCTGCAGTCGAGGACAGTTCTGGCGATTATGCCGCATGCGTCACATCTGCTGAACACTTCTGTTGCGCCTGGCAGGTGAAAAAACGCAACGTCATTGTATCCGTGAGCTATCCGTTAAGTCGTGGAGTTCTGCGTTGCGATGTGTCCTGCACCGGAACTCGGACGTGCAGATGATTTCTGTCACGTTGATTCACTTCTCCTGGAGTTCCGGAGTCCCCATGAATCGTCACCAACTGACAATCGTCGCTCTGTTCGTGGTGGTCGGAACCATTCAGGTCTGCCCGATCGCCACTGGCGCAGATAACACTAACGTGATGTGCCCCGTCCTGCAGGATCGCAGGGCCAGCACTGACTATGCCGTGACGTATAAGAGCAAGGAAGTTCGCTTCTGCTGCAGCGAATGTGTCACCGAATTCAATCGAAACCCGGAAATCTATGAAAACGTTCTGCCGCAGCTGCAGAACATTCCACTGCGGGCGAAGGTTCAGCTGTTCTTCAGCGACTATGCAGGACCGGTGACCGCCGGTGTCCTGCTGGCGATTCTGATCGGTCTGCGAATCTACCGGTATCGTCATTCGGTGGTTGTGGACAGTGAACCGTCAACGTTGGGTCGCCTTGTACAGAAGAAGATCTCTCCGGCGGTTCCCCTGTTCCTTCTGGTCGGATATCTCGGCTGCGAAGTTTACTCGCTGCAGTTGCAGCTTCATGAAACGCAGCTGGAGGACGAGATACATTTCGCTACGTTTTACGACTTCGGCTTTCCTCCGTCTCCTAAGCGTGCGGCGACCGAACCTCAGCTGAAGGCGTCGTATTATCGCGGCAACGACGAACGCAGTCCGAAACTTTTCAACAATGGCAACTATCGAACGGCCACGTTTCACGTGTCCCTGTGCGACGGTGATGGCCTGGAGTTTGGTGCTGGCGCGGACATTTCAGGACGCGACATATTCCTGAAGTTTGAAATAGATCGGCCGCCGTTCACACCGGACTTTCTGTACGACCGGCAATTGATGGACACCATGTTTCTGACGGTCCAGTGCGACCGTTTTCTGGGCGCAGACGGGCCGATCTCTGACGCCGTTTCTCTGACGGAAACCGAGACAATGCAGCACTGGGAGGCTTTGTTTCCGATTCGTGCTGCCGATGCCTGCTCGCAGTGTGCTGAGTGCCGAGGCACCGTGTACGTCTGCGAGAAGTATTTCTATGATTCGAAGCTGAAGTTTCTTGGGAAACGTCGCGGCGGATCCCGGTTTCACTACGGTATTCGTTACGACCTGAGGATCAGAGACGGCGTTCTGGTGGCTGATTCGGACATGTACATGGGTGCCTTGTATCGCACTCGCAAGCTGCCCACGTGGCGAGTTCCCATGACACAGTGGTTCAATCACGAACCGATCCCTGTACTGCCGAGGGAAAACGTTCAGAATCCTGAATTGCTTGGGATTCCGGAACACCAGGCCAAACGTAATGTCGCAGTAAGTCATGTTCCGCCAAGTCATCGCTGACTCAAAAAAGAGCCCCGGCCTTTCCAAGGACCGGGACTCTTTATGGGCTGTTCTGTGACCGGCAGGCTGACTACTGTTCGGCTATCAGATTGAAGTCGCCGGCCAGATTTCGCCAGATGGCATGCACGTGGTTGGCGCTGTTCTGGGTGTTGTTGTATTCAACAATAAACGACTTACCCTGCAGCACATAGTGATGGGGTTCGTTCAGTTCTGAGCCTCCCCACCAGCCAAAGTGAACGCCATCCAGGCCGTCACTTTTGATCTGTTGCATGCGTTCACGGACGACTGTCGTCGGCATGGCTGTGAGATACTCTGCAATCAGTTCCTTCAACAGCGTTTGCTGTTCGATTGTCATGTCCGCGTACGCGAGACCCTGCAGTTTGTCAACAACCGGCTGAGCCACGCCACCGCCGCGGATATCCTTCGGTGCTTCTTTTGAAAGCCAGAGTTGTGCCATCTTCCCCTCCGGGCAGGTTTTCAGAATCTGACGAGCGATATCTTCGCGTTTACCAAGGACTCGCAGAGACCGTCCCGGGCCGGCATCGATCAGTCCTGGATTCGCTCCGAAGAATTCCGGCGTGCTACTGACGATTTTTCCGTCCTTGATACTGTAGTTCAGCGACAGATGATGTCCCTCAAAACGCCAGCCCCACAGACCTTTCGCGGCGGGAGTGCCAAATATACTGATGTAATACCGGTGCGGATGACGTTTCGCCCGGCGTTCGGCTTCGTCGCCGCCTTCGAACAGGTACAGAACTTCCTCCAGGCTGCGAACCTCCAGAACCTTGTGATAGCCCGCCGCTGTAAGTCCGGAACTGACCAGCGCCTGAGCGGCGTCAGCGGTCGCACCATCCAGATCCCAGAGGCCGACACCTTTGCGATCTCGCGGGATAAAGTGCCAGTTGATGCGTTCGGGATCGTCATACTTGAAGGTTGCTTTCAGTTTCTGGCTGTGATCCAGCACTTCAACGAATCTGGTCGCTGCCTGAGCCATTGCGGCACCGGGACGAGCAGAATCTTCGAAGGCCTTTGCGTCTCTGGACACGCCCGTGAGCGTAAGCGACGCCAGGACAAGGAATGTGAAACTGTGCTTTTTGAAATTTTGCATGTGGAATGAGTCTTCTTGTCTTTCAGGACAGTACGAAGCGGGTGGTGAGTTAACCTGGTGGCCACGTGAGGTTGCGGCCGGCAAGGATATGAATATGTAAATGAAAAACGGTCTGTCCCCCGTGTTTGCCCGTGTTGATGATGGTGCGATAGCCATCGCTGATACCCAGTTTTCGTGCGACTTCCGGCACGGTCAGCATCATGTGCCCCATCAGCACGGAATCATCCGCCGTCAGGTGATCGAGCGATTCAACGGGCTTTCTGGGGATCAGCAGTACATGGGTGGGCGCCTGCGGATTGACATCCCGAAACGCCAGGCAATGTTCGTCTTCGTAGACGATATCCGCGGGGATTTCGCCATTGATGATCTTTGCGAAGATGGTCAAATGCGAAGCTCCGGGCTGTCAGTTATGGGCCACTACATTTCTGCGCGTTGGAACGGAGAAACCGCTAAGGCCTCAAAGATTAGCAATTGGCCATAAAAACTCCAGCGGTCGGCAATGCGAGGGGCAATCACCAATTCATACAAATCAGGGTGGCCTGGCATGATCATAGGCCAGGCCGCCCGTGTTGCTTCAAACGCGTCAGACTTGATCGGCCGTCGGACAAACATACGGCGCACGGTATTCACGCGTGAGGTACTGGTTGGCCGCGGAATTGTTTGTGAACAATTCCTTTTCCGGGTCGAACTTCAGCAGCGGTCCGAGTGCGATCGGGTACTTGCTCAGATCCACGCCGTTCTGTTCAAGATGTTTGACTGTACGGGTCATTGTTGCCTGGTTGTCGTCCAGTCCCTTCACGTTGCTCAGCTCGGCACTCAGTTCTTCGACAGTGACCTTGTTGTTCTCGCCCATATAGTAAGAGATATTTCCAAGGTGGCTGATCGCTGCCGACAGATGTCCTTCACGGACATCGGCATTCAGGTCGGACACATTCCGGCTTTCGCAGGCATCCAGGAAGTTCTGGAAGTGGTTTTCGCCACCTTTGAATTCCTTGATGACGTTCATGTCCTTGTCATAGGCAATGCAGTGGGTGTACGTCTTCTGAACCAGGTACCCTTCTGATCCGTAGAATACGACTCCGATCTTGTTGCCCTTTGTACTTTGAAACAGCGTGTTCAGTTCTTCGTCAGCAGAATTGGAAACGTCCAGACCGCGAGTTTCGAACACAAGGGTTTTGTCGCCGTAATCATAGATGGACACTTCCGTATTGCCGGTATCGCCTGCGTCCACATAGTTCGGGTCTTTGCGTTCTGCCTGGTATCCCAGCCGACCGCCGTAGGTCAGGATGCTGTTCGGATGAGTGTCAACACCCAGTCCCCAGCGAGCGATATCGGTCTGGTGTGGTCCCTGATTGCCCAGGTCTCCGTTTCCATACATTCGCTGCCAGTGCCAGTCGTAATGAAAGCGTTTGCGCGTCAACCTGGGATCCGTGTATCCGGCCGGACCACTCCACAGGTCGAAGTCCACGCCGTCCGGCAGAGGATAGTCGCCGAGTGGGTTGATGGATGCCCGACGTTTGTAACACAGGCCACGTGCAAAGTTGCATGTGCCGATGCCTCCGCTTTCCAGAAATGCAACTGCATCCTGGACAGCTTTGCTGGAACGTGACTGCGTCCCCACCTGGCACATTCGTTTGTATTTGCGGGCGGCGGCGATCAGAGCCGTGCCTTCGTGTACGTTATGGCACACCGGTTTTTCAATATAGGCATCTTTGCCGGCCTGCATGGCCCAGATGCCGCACAGGGCATGCCAGTGGTTGGGCGTCGCTGTGCTGATTCCGTCGATGGCGTCGTCTTCAAATGCCTTTCGCATGTCTGTGTACAGTTTCGGCCGCAGTCCCTGTTTGCCTTCAATCTGGTCGCAGCGTTTGTTTCCGACGGCTTCGTCCACATCCACGATGGCACGAACTTCAGATCGTTCGTCATTCAGCCAGCCGCCAATATGGCTGTTGCCGCGACTGTTGACTCCCACGACACACATGCCGATCTTCGCATTGGCGGAAGTGCCGGCTCGCCCAATCGCGGGCGCCGCAGTAAAGGCAGCCGCAGCAGTCGCTGAGGTTTTTACAAAGGAACGACGAGTGACTTGCGACATTATTTGACTCCTGGTGGATTTCGGTTGCAGGGTGGGATGATTGGAGGAGGGCGGATGCTGTAGGTGCGGCAGCAACCGTGAATGTGCACATGGGACTCAAAACGTCAGCGATATTCAAGCGAACACATATTGTCAGCAATTTTCACTGACATCAACAAACGGCGCGAGAACATCACGACAGTTTTTCCCATCGCTGAAAACAGCGTTCCAGTTCCTCAGTTATCGCCTGAAGATCAGTTTGCAGGGCGGCGATTGTTTCGCCACCGGATTTGTAGAATTCGGGATCGGCCATCACAGCCTGCAGTTCTGTCTGACGCTGTTCGAGCTTTTCAATAACGTCCGGCAGTTCATCCAGTTCTCGTTTTTCCCGGTAGCTCAGCTTTCGTACCTTCGTGACCACTGCCGTGTCTGCTGGCGAAGTGAGTGCCGGGGGACGCTGCTGTGTGGATGCCGGTGCATCTCGCGCCTTTTTCTGCCGTAACCAGTCATCGTATCCGCCATCGTATTCGTTGACGACACCGTTGCCTTCAAACACGATTGTGCTGGTCACGACGTTGTTGAGAAATGCCCGGTCGTGACTGACCAGCAGGATTGTTCCGGGGAATTCCGGCAGTGTATCTTCCAGTAGTTCCAGAGTTTCAGCGTCAAGATCGTTGGTGGGTTCGTCCAGCACCAGGACGTTGGTGGGCTTTGACAGCAGCTTGGCCAGCAGCAGCCGATTGCGTTCGCCACCGCTCAGGAAACTGACACGCGTGTGAGCCCGGTCCGGAGCGAACAGAAAGTCCTGCAGGTAGCCCATGACGTGACGCTTACGTCCGTTGATCAGCAGTTCGTCGGTACCTTCGCTGACATTTTCGCGTGCCGTTTTGTCGGGATCCAGTTGTCCTCGGAGCTGGTCAAAGTAGCCAATCGAAATTTTAGTGCCGATTCTCACATGTCCGGACTCCGGCGGCAGTTCTCCCAGCAGGATTCTCAGCAATGTGGACTTGCCGATGCCGTTCGGGCCGATCAGGCCAACTCTGTCGCCCCGGAAAAGCGTTGTGCTGAAGTCATCGATCAGTATCGGTCCGCCAAAGCTGTGCGATACATTTTGCAGCTTGGCAATCAGTCGCCCGGACTTTTCCACATCCTGTATCTGCAGCTTCGCTGTGCCCAGTTTCTGCCTGCGTTCCTGACGCTCGGTACGCATTTTCTTCAGTGCTCGTACGCGACCTTCGTTGCGAGTGCGGCGCGCCTTGATTCCCTGACGAATCCATTTTTCCTCTTCTGCGAGCTTGCGATCAAAATGTGCCTCAGCGACGTCCTCTGCGGCCAGCATGTCGTCACGACGTTTCAGGAATGTTGCATAATCGCATGTCCAGTCGAACAGACGCCCACGGTCGACTTCCACGATTCGATCCGCGTTGTCCTGCAGAAAAACGCGGTCGTGAGTGACAAATATCAGAGTCCCGGTAAACCGTTTCAGGTATCCCTGCAGCCAGATGATAGAATCGATGTCCAGATGGTTAGTCGGCTCGTCCAGTAACAGGATGTCAGGCCGTTGAATCATCGCCTGAGCCAGCAGCACTCTGCGTTTCATGCCGGCTGACAGATCGTTAAAAGCCGCATCGGGCGGAAGCTGCATTTCGGTCAGCAACCCTTCAAGGCGGTCGCCGGCATCCCATAACTCAGCGTGGGCTAGTTGTTCACTGGCCTGTTCATAGGTGCCTGCATCGTCAGCAGACAGGTCTGTACCCTGCTGCATGATCAGATTGAACTTCCGATATTCATGAACCGCGTTGCTGTGCGGGCCGAATGCTCTGGCGGCCACCTGAAATGCCGTCTGTCCTTCCGTGGCCGGGACTTCCTGAGCAAGTTTGGCAATCACGATGTCTGCATCAACTTCGATTGATCCGTCATCGGGCTGTAATTCACCGTTCAGGATCTTCAACAGTGTGGACTTGCCCGCACCGTTTCGGCCAACCAGTCCGATACGCTGTCCACGGTCAATGTGCAACGTGACCGAATCCAGAAGGGCGGGGTGAGAGTAGGTAAACGAAACGTTATTAAGACTAAGAATGGCCATGCGGCGGACTGTAGGTGTCGGGCTCTGTCGATGCGACGAATCGTCACCTGTTTGCGACGGAAGAAGTGAAATTCAGTGGAAACAGGAAAACCGCGGCGACCGTTCGATCGTCAGCGTGTTTTAAGTCGAGTCAGGCGGGGCTTGCCAACGGGGTTCGGGTTTCCAGGGAAACAGAATGGCGGAAATGCAATTATTCAGTTGAGCGGCTTTTCGGACAGTTATTAGGAATACTGAGACCATGGCTCACGGCAGGGCATATTGAGGATCGAGACGTCTTTATTGTCTGCGATTCCTCACGCGTACTTCAGTAAACCACATCCACGCCAGAATACGTACAGCCCGGCGTGACCGTGCGTCTAAACAGGTTCCCGGGCCTGAGAACCGCGTTTTTTGGCACTTCCTCCTTCTGAGAAAAGAATGCGGGGTTTTTCCATCCCGCTTGCCAGTCCCGATAAGCAACTACAGAATCCTTCGCCGGAGCACAATGAATTGGTCGTGATCAGTACGGTTGATTTGTCATCCTGTCTTTTGCTCCGACCCATCGATTTGTCTCCATCGGTCGTGCCTGGCGGGCGCCGAAACTGGAGTTTTGGTTCGTCACACTTCTCACCAACTGGTGGAAGCTGGAAATGAGCGGTCAGAAACTTTCAACGGCAGAGATTCTCGCACAGATTCGTGGTGGTGCCAGCGCACCAGCGTCGCAGCCTGCTGCTGAAGAAACATCTGCTCCCGAACCGGTCGCAGCTCCCGTGGTGGAAGACGTCGAGTCAACACAGCCGTCTGCCCCGAAGTCAGCACCGTCAGGTACGGCGGATATTCTGGCGTCGATCAAGTCAGGCGGAGGTCCGGCCGCCGCAGCGAAGCCTGCAGCTGCGGCTCCGTCCGGTACATCTGATATTCTGGCATCTATTAAGGGCGGTGGAGCGGCCAAGCCTGCCGGCGGCAAAGCGGCCGCTCCGTCCGGTACATCTGATATTCTGGCGTCCATCAAAGGTGGTGGCGCTGCAAAGCCAACGGCTGCAGTAAAATCGGCCCCTGCGGCGAAGGCTGCGGTTGACACGTCAGCGGCATTGGGGATGTCAGCTGCCGAAATGATTCAGGCGGCGAGAAAGGGTATTGGCAAGCCTGCTGCGGTCGGCGATTCGGCAGAGACGGCGAAGAAGCCCGTTGCTCTGCCGAAGAAGGCGTTGAAGCCGGCTGGCAAGCCGAAGCCCGGAGCCAAACAGGTGGCTCGGCGCGGTTTTCTGGAAACGTGCATTGCGACGATTTGTAGTCCGATCGTGGTTGCTTGGTCGTCTCTGGTGGCTGCGACGGCCGTGTCCAGTCTGGCTATGGCCCGCTTTATGATGCCCAATGTTCTTGTTGAGCCGCCCACGAAGTTCAAGATCGGCCCGCCGACGGATTACGGTGGCGGAACAGTTTCGACGAAGTGGAAAGCTCAGTTCGGGGTCTGGATTGTCAACAGTGATGTTGACGGCGAACAGTTGATTTACGCTCTGTCCACGGTGTGTACACATCTGGGGTGTACTCCCAACTGGCTGGAAGGTGAGCAAAAGTTCAAGTGCCCGTGTCACGGCTCAGGATTTTATAAGAGCGGAATCAATTTCGAAGGTCCGGCTCCAAGGCCGCTTGAGCGGTACGGGATTCGGCTGGCAGAAGACGGGATGCTGGAAGTTGACAAGAGTGTCAAGTTTCAGCGTGAGCTGGGGCAGTGGGAAGTTGCGGCTTCGTATGTGCCTGTCTAGGCGGCGATTTGGTGTATGGCAGTCAGGGTCTGGTGCCGGTTCGGCGAGGCAGCCATAAGTCGCTGAGTGGCGGGGTTGTTTAAGCAGAGTGCGGTGTCAGGCTCAGCCTGGCCTACTGAATGAAGGAATCTCGGCAGTGTCCGTAGGCGATTACATTCGTAACTCACAGATCTGGAAGAGCGTCTTCCGGCATCCGGCACCGACAGATCGTCGGAATCGGGTTGTCGTGATGTTGACGAACTTCTTTCTGCACCTGCACCCGGTTTCGGCCAAGCAGCAGGGGATCGCTCTGTCCTACACCTGGTGTATGGGTGGAATTACGTTCTTTCTGTTTCTGGTGGAAACGCTGACCGGCGTGCTGCTGATGTTCTATTACCGGCCGACTTTGGAGTGGGCCTTTTACGATAT